>WBZY01000015.1_pt1 | contig 268938 bp, 261 predicted proteins | sample 5204191 | NCBI WGS metagenome assembly WBZY01 (sample SAMN12344363, study PRJNA552823) | activated sludge metagenome | biome: Activated sludge suspended growth; feature: Anammox Sidestream; material: Wastewater; isolation source: activated sludge from anammox sidestream of wastewater treatment...
ATCACCCAACTCCACAACCTGACCACTTTGTATTTGGGTGGAAACCAACTCAGCGCCCTGCCCGAGTCCATCACCCAACTCCACAACCTGACCTCTTTGGATTTGAGTTTCAACCAACCCAGCGCCCTGCCCGAGTCCATCACCCAACTCCACAACCTGACCACTTTGTATTTGGGTGGAAACCAACTCAGCGCCCTGCCCGAGTCCATCACCCAACTCCACAACCTGACCACTTTGAATTTGAGTGGAAACAAACTCAGCGCCTTGCCCGAGTCCATCACCCAACTCCACAACCTGACCACTTTGTATTTGCGTGGAAATCAACTTATCAGCCCGCCTCAAGAAGTTGCCGATCAAGGGATAAATGCAATTCGAGAGTATTTTCGCCAACTCAACGAGGAAGGGGAGGACTATTTATATGAAGCCAAACTCCTGATCTTGGGAGAAGGCGGCGCAGGCAAAACCACCTTTGCAAACAAGATCAAGAATCCGAAATACGAATTGAAAGAGGAAGACACCACGCGCGGTGTGGACGTGATCAAATGGTCGTTCTCCATCGAAAAGAACCGCGAGTTTACCGTCAACATCTGGGATTTCGGCGGGCAGGAAATCTATCATGCCACCCACCAATTCTTCCTCACGCGGCGTTCGTTGTACGCGCTGGTGGCGGATACCCGCAAAGAAGATACCGATTTCTACTACTGGCTGAACGCCGCCGAATTGCTCAGTGAAAACAGCCCGCTGTTGATCGTCAATAACGAGAAGCAGGATCGCAAAAAAGAAATCCCCATTCGGCTGTTGCAAAGTCAATTCAGCAACATCAAAGATGTGCTCGAAACCAACCTCGCCACCAACGCCGGGTTGGATAAGGTCCGCGCCGAGGTGGAACATCAACTCAAGTCCCTACCGCACATCGGCACTCCATTGCCGAAAACATGGGTGCGCGTCCGCACGGCATTGGAAGGCGAAAAACGCAACTACATCTCGCTGGAGGAGTTTCTGGAACTGTGCCAGCAAAACGGTTTTTCCAACCCGAAGGACAGTCTGCAATTGAGCGGCTATTTGAACGACATCGGAGTTTTCCTCCATTTTCAAGACGACCCCATTTTGAAACGGACGGTCATCCTGAAGCCGCGCTGGGGCACGGATGCCGTGTACAAGGTGCTGGATAACAAAAAAGTGCTCGAAAACCGAGGGTTATTCACCCGCGCCGATCTGGAGTCCATTTGGGAGTCTGCCGAATACGAGAACATGCGCGATGAACTCCTGCAATTGATGATGAAATTCAAACTCTGCTACGAAATTCCCAACCAGAAGGGTTCGTACATTGCCCCTCAATTACTCACGGAGAACCAACTCGCCTATGAGTGGGACGGCAACGATAACCTGCTCTTACGATATTCCTACAAGGCATTCATGCCGAAAGGCATCCTCACACAGCTTATCGTCAAGCGGCACAAGGATATCTGGGATCAAAAATATGTGTGGAAGAGCGGCGTGGTCTTCGAGAAGAACCGCACGCGGGCAGAGGTCATTGAGTATTACGGCAAACGGGAGATCCACATGCGGGTCTCTGGCGCGCATAAGAAAGATTTGCTCGTAGCGGTGATGGACGATCTGGATGAAATCCACGACAGTTTCAAGCGACTGAAATACGACAAGTTGATCCCATGCAACTGCAACGAGTGCAAGAACAATCAGGAACCGCATTTTTACCTGCACGAAACATTGCTGAATTTCATCGAAAAGCGAATTGATGAAATCCAATGCGGCAAAAGCGGAAATATGATCCACGTCCGCAGGCTGGTGGACGATATCATCGGTTACAGATCAGAAAAGGAAGTCGAGGAAATGATGGCAAAGAAACGTCAGTCACAACAAAGGGGCGGCATCAATGTCGGCGACAATTTCAGCGGCAACATCATTGTCGAGAGTAATGTCGAGAATAGTTTCAACAGGACCAACGAGCTTAACAAGGCGCTCGAGGAACTCATTGATGCTGTGGAGAAAATGAGCGAAAAATTGCCCGAAGAAAAAGCCGCCGAGGTTTTGGATGATGTTCAGAAACTGGTGGATGAATCAAAAAAGGAAAAACCGAACCCGAAGTGGTACAACGTCAGCATTGAGGGACTGATCAAAGCCGCCGATAACCTTGGCGAAGTCGGCGACCGAGTAATCGGACTGTCCAAGAAAGTGCTATCTATTTTGACGGGTGGGATTCTAAAGGAATAAAATTAAGACATCCGATGCATATGCCTCGGATGTCTTGATTCAACTACTCAACCTTTCATACGACATGATCAACTCATACGCGCTGACCTTGACGTAATACACGCGATACTTTTCCCCTTCCTTGAACGTGTGACTCATGTCATCAGTGAAGCCGAAGCGTTTCTTGCCAACATAGACGTAATAACTGGTGAACCCCGCGCCTGAGTTGAAATGCGAATCGAGGCGGATCTTCCCCTCCGCTACTTTCAAATCCGCTTTTTTGAGCAATTCTGAAATGCGCCGCGCCAGCCAGACGCTGAAAGCGAGTACCAGCCCCACGATAACGATGATCGCGGGGAAAACCAAAATGTTCAGCGGATTTGAGAACAACGCCGCGCGCGAATCCTCGTTTTGCAAATACAATCCCAACGTGATGCACAGACCAAGGAACATAAAGAAAACCGCAAACTTTATGTTCCCTTTTTGCACTCGCACGCCGCCCTCGCCGATCGTTTTCAGGTAGTCACGCTGTCCCTGTGTGAGAAAGCCACGCTGATTCGATTTCAAGTCTGCTTCGGTGAATTCATACATGATTATTGATTTCCCCGCTTCTCATTTATATATTTATAAACAGATTCAACAATCTCTTTTGCAATTAATGATTGATGAATAGCCGCGTCAAGAAAATACCTAACTTGTTCGTCAGACGAATCTATTTCCGACTTAAGCACATTCAAGTATCCTGCTGTTATTAAAATTGGATTTCTAATCTCATGAAATGATTCTAGTAAAACTTCTTCTGGAGTTTTTCCACTCCAACGATTTGCGTCAGCCATGATATACCTCTAATATTATTCTTCCACCTGCACATTCGTAATCCGATCCAAACGAAAACTGCGCTCGTCGTTTCGCAAATGGCAAAACGCTTGCAGATAAACATAATCCTTCAAGCCCATCACTTGCTTCGGCGTGATCCAGCGTTCGGTCGTCTCACCGTCGCCGTCCACATAGCGGATGAACATGCGTTTATTGCTGTAGATCGCCTCACCCAATTCGGTCGGCAGTTCGATTCCCTCGTTGGGCCAGGCAGGCGAGTTGTAAATGCCGATGTACTCGTCGAGCGGCTTGTTGAACTGCTTCATTTGTTCCATCATCGCAAAGAAGACTCCCCGCGCCGCGAGCGCGCCGTCCAGCGCGCGGTGTTTCACCGCGACGGGCAGATGGAACGACTCGGCGATGAACTCCAAACTGTACGACGGCATCTCGTAATATTGCCGCGCCAGCATCAGCGTGTCGATCAAATTCGGGATTTGGATGTCGCGCCCGAGTCGCTTGAACTCGCTATCGAGGAATTGCAAATCGAACTTCGCATTGTGACAGACGACCACCGCTTCATTCACCAAGCCGACAACTGATTCAGCCACCTCAGCGAAGCGCGGCGCCTTCGACAGTTCCTCGTCCGTCAGCCCGTTCGTGCTCGCCGCCCCCACCGAAAGCGGACGTTCAGGATTCACCAGCGTTTGAAATTGCCGTTTGATTCTTTTTCCCTCGGTGACGACAATTCCCACCTCGCACACACGGTCACCGAACCACGGAGATAAGCCAGTGGTTTCGAGGTCAAGAAATGCGAATCTTGCAGAAGAGAGATCGAACATGATTATCAAAAGGTGACAGTCACGTTAAACGTGACTGTCACCTTAATTCTAAACCGAAAATATCATTCCCGCCTTATATGCTTCTACGCGACCCTCACGGTACACCGTCACCTCCCCCGCGCCGTAGACGTTCCACCTGCCGTCTTCCGCGTCGTTCAACATTCCAGTTTGTTCGTCAATACCGAGCAAGGTGACATTGGGAATTTGCTTCAACAGTCGCGGCGCCCAGCCTTTGCCAAATGTGTTGTGATGCGGCAGGACGAGCGAATTGCTCACTAGATTCAATCCCTCGTGGATTTTCCCTTCGTATGGATCGTAATAAAACTCGCACATCACCATCGCCCCCGCGCTCGAACCTGCGATGACCGCGCCGTTTCGGTATGCCTCCAGCGCGGCTCCCCATGCGAGGCTGTCTTTCAACGTCTGACCGAGATAATGCGTGAAGCCGCCAAGCAGATAGATCAATTTCGCTGAGCGTAAAGAATTTGCAATCGCTTCGTCGTTCGCGCTGGCTTTGTCGATCACTTGCGCCGACTCGACATTCCGCGCGCCGAGCGACTCGAACCAGCGGACGCCGTTGCCTCCGGCGCGGAGATGGTTGCCATCTGGCGCGGCAGCCGTAGGGACGATGCGAAGCGGGGCGTCGAATCCGCCGGCGAGGTCGAGCGCGCGCAAGTCGGGAATCCGCATCCGCCCGCCGAATTCCGATCCGCCTTCCAAGAGTAAAAAGCCCATCCCAAAATCATATCTTCTTTCAGAATTGTAGACAAGCGATTCGCGGTCGGCTGTATAATCGGAACAATAAAGGAGAGATGCGCCATGCCAAAGCCAACGGCTGGGGATCATTTCGAAAGTCTTTTCGAGTACGCTCCGATCTCGTTGTGGGAGGAGGATTACAGCGGGATAAAGAAAATATTCGATGAGTGGCGGAAGAGCGGGGTTACGGATTTGGATCGTTTTCTCAATGACCATCCGGAAGAAATTGATAAAACTTTACGTTTGATCAAAGTAACGCATGTCAACCGCGAAACGCTGAACCTGTTCGGCGCAAAGTCCGAGAAGGAATTGCTTTCGAGTCTCGATAAAATTTTCCGTGATGAAATGCGCGCGCACTGGCACGCGGAACTGTTGGCGTTGTGGAACGGCGAGGTCAGTTGGGCGGGCGACGGCATCAACTATCGGCTGGACGGCGAAGCGCTTCACATCCGCCTGCACTGGCGCATTTTGCCCGAGTGTGAATCCACTTGGGAATGCGTGTTGGTGTCCATCGAAAACATCACCGCGTTGAAAAAAGCCGAGGCACGTTTCCATAATTTGTTCGAGCACGCGCCGATCTCGTTATGGGAGGAGGATTATTCGGCGATCAAACGGGAATTCGACTCGCTGCGCGCCAACGGCGTTACGGATCTAAAATCGCATCTCAATTCGGACCCTGAGGCTGTGCGCCGTTTCATGGGCATGATCCGAGTCCTCGGCGTGAACCGCAAAACGCTCAGCTTGTTCGAAGCGGCAGATAAGGAATCCCTGCTGGCGAATCTCGACAAGGTTTTCCGCGACGAAATGGGCGAACACTTCAAGAACGAACTGGTTGACATGTGGGGCGGCAAGACGTATTACGAACGCGAAGGCGTCAACTATTCGCTGACCGGCGAACCGGTCAACGTGCATTTACATTGGACATTGATGCCCGGGCATGAGAACGATTTCAACTGGGTGCTGGTGGCGTTGCAGGATGTGACCGCGCGCAAAAAAGCGGAGGAATATCTGCGTTACCTCGGCACGCACGATGTGATGACCGGCTTGTATAACCGCGCCTTCTTCGAAGAAACATTACAAACCCTCGAAGCCGATCGCAAAGACCCGATCAGTTTTGTCATTGTGGATCTGAATGGACTGAAAGCGACGAACGATCTGTTGGGGCATAATGCGGGCGATAAATTGATTCGCCGCACGGCAGAGGTGTTGAAGGCGAGCATCGAGAACGGCTACTTCGCGGCGCGCATCGGCGGCGACGAGTTCATCATCATCATGCCCTATGCGAACGAGCAAAAAGCGAAGGAGATGGTCGAGCGCGTGGAATCGCTGGTGGTGATGAATAATAAATATTACCGGGAGCCGGAGTTGAGTGTGTCAATCGGCGATTCAACGAGCGCTCCGGGCTTTTCATTGTTGAAATTCATCAGCCTCGCCGACGACGCCATGTATCAAAACAAGGGACTGCATCACCGCCGTCGCAGGGGGGATGTGTAGATGATTGGTTTGGATGAACGGCATCGCTTCTCTCCACGCTTTTGGCTGATTCCGTTAAAATAGCCGCATGCCCACATACGATTTCATCTGCAACCGCTGCAACCAACGCTTTGAGATATTCCTCACTTTCGACGAATACGGCAAGAAGCCGGTCGCCTGCGTTCATTGCAAAAGCAAAGACGTGCGCCGCCGCATGACGAAAGTCCGCATCGCAAAATCGGACGACAGCCGCATGGATTCGATGGCCGACGATTTCAGCGGCTTCGAAGGCATGGAAAACGATCCGCAAGCGATGGGACGCATGATGCGCAAGATGGGAAAGGAAATGGGCGAAGACCTCCCTCCCGAATTTGACGAGGTGGTTGACCGCCTGGAGTCAGGTCAAAGTCCGGAAGAGATCGAGAAAGCCGTCCCCGATCTAGGCGCGGGCGGCGAATCCGACGACGAATAAAAAATGACTGTCACCTTGAAAGTGACAGTCATTTTGTTTACGAGTTATTACCCGACCGCGCCGCTCCCGCCTGCGGCAATACTTCCGCTCACATCGCTCATAGACTTCTGCGTTTGTTCCGCAAGATTCTTGAGGTTGCGCACGCGTCCCAGCATATCGTGCCAGAACGAACTGCCCGCGCTGGCGGCGAGACCCGTGATGATGACGCCTCCGATCTGCCCGACCGGTGTGTTGAGACTTACGATCACATCCTCAGAAAAAAGCGTGCTGAGAATTTCGAAGGTGTTGATCTGCAACAACCACGAAATGATAATACCGATGATCGCAGAGACAAACCGGAGCGTGGTAATGCGGCTCTTCTCTGTGCTGGCGTGTTTTTGCCGCAAGGTCGCCAGTTTCAGCGCAATATCTTTTTGCACCGTGTTCACTTGCGCTTCCAATCCCATTTCGGTGAGCGCTTTCACCGCGTCCTCACGCAAGGCATCCACGGTCTTTTCCAATTCCACCATGTTCGTCCTGGTCTGCGACGCAAAGGTTTGGATCGCGATCACTTTGACCGCCTCATCGGAACCTTCGGGCAACCACTCCTGCACCGACTTCAACACGTCATCCGGGCTGGCTTGTTTGCGCAAGCCGCGGAACCACGTGAACGGTTCGAGCAGCGTTTCCACGCTGACAGACAGCACAAGCAGAATCGCGAAATACGCGCCCAACACGCCTAGAACGATCGTAAAACCATCGAGACTCATAGCCAACTCCTCCTGTGTAAAATAGAATCGGTAAAGACGAGCGAACCAGCGATAGCGAAGACGTTTCTCAACCCCGTCGAATAGCCCTTACTATAACATCTTTTCAATCGTCGCGCGGTGTTCGGCAAAATGCTCGCTCGTATCGCCCAACACCCACAGCAACAACGGTCGCTTCTCGGGGTCGTCTATGCGGCGGGGTTTCATCAAATCCTCAAACGGCATCGAATCCAATTTCCTCACCAACTCCGCATACACGCGCCGCAATTCATCCAACACGTCCGCCGTCGAACGGTTACGATTCCTTTCAAAAAGGACGGGATTGATTTTTTCCATATCCCAGCCTTCCACCACCTCGGCGTCTACGCCCATCACCTCGTGCGGCGGGCGCTTGTCCATGTGATAGCCCATCAGGATGTTCAACCACTCCGCAAGATGCGCCAGATTATCCTTCGGACTCCACCCGCCTTCATCAGGTGTCGTCAACTTATTCGCCTGCTCGAGTTTTCCCACAACCTCCATGAGGGATTTCCACTCACGCTCGATCGCGCTCATCAATTCGGATTTACTGCCGGGAATCCATTGCTCTTCGTCGGACATTCTCGCCTCTTTTCTACGGGACAACTGATTCGCCCACTTCAACTTTTTCCTTCTTTGCATCTTTTCTCAACACCCACGCCTCCCCGCGGACGAGAGTCGTTTTCTTCCCTTCCACTTTCACATACGCGCCGTCGCTCAGCATGATTACGGGGTTATCGTGGAACGAGTGATACTCCGAAAGCCAATCGTCTTGAGAAACGTCGTCAGTGTAATGGGCAAAGAAATTGAACGGTGAAGCCTTCAACCCGTCGAAATGATCCGTCTCTACCGAATTCATATCGCTGGAGGTGAGGATGTTTTGTCCGCACACGACCATCCCTGCGCTGAATCCAACTACGGGCAAACCTGATTGTACTTTCTTGCGAAGATGCGTCATCAGCCCGCTGACATGCAAACGGTGATTTAACAAAAACGTATTACCGCCAGAAATATACACCACATGAGTTTTGCGAAGAATCGATTCCATCTCGGTCAATTCCATGCGATCTGTGTCGATCAATTCGACCTGCGCCAACTTATCAAATGAACGGACTGTGTAATCCATCCAGCGATTCACGTTGAGCGATGCTTGCGGCAGGAAGGCGACGGTTGGCTCTGATTTCCCAGTGAGGTATGACTTGCACGCGTCCAACACCCAGCGAATATCGCGGTCGCCGGGAGTGGAGAGGAGGTGGAGGGTAGGCATGGTGTGAGGGTGCGTCGCACTTTCGTAAAGGAGATAGAGCCACAGAGGCAATTCTGCTTGGGCAGAGGCGTCAGCCAAATTTGTGGTGCGACGCACTCATGCCGTCAAAATGATCGGCTCATTCTTGGTGACAACGATCGTGTGCTCGAACTGCGCGGCGATGGCTTTATCCGTTGTCCGCAGTGACCAGCCATCGCGTTCCTGCGTCACGCGCCCGACCCCTGTGGTGAGGAAAGGTTCGATGGCAAGCACCAAACCTTCGTTTAGGATTCGGCGATCGTTCGAGTCGTAAAAGTTCAGAATTTCCTTCGGCTCTTCATGCAATTTGCGTCCAATGCCGTGACCAGTCAAGTCGGTGATAACGTTGTAGCCGCGTTTTCCCGCCTCAGTCTGCACCGCGCGGCTGATGGCGTTCAATCGGTTTCCCGCTTTCGCGGCGCGCAAGGCTTTGTTGAGCGAGCTCCGCGTGGCTTCGATCAACTTCTCGAAGCGGCGTTCGCTTTTTGAAACGACCATTGAAGCGCCTGTGTCGGCAAAATAGCCGTCCAGTTCGGCGGATACGTCAATGTGAATCAACTCGCCCTCGCGCAACAACCGCTCGTTCGGAATCCCATGCGCAATGACGGGCGAAACGCTGATGCACGTCGCGCCTGGAAATTTGTACATCGCCTGCGGCGCGGAGCGCGCGCCTTCCGCTTCGAGGAAAGCGCGCCCGATCTCATCGAGTTCGCGCGTCGTCATTCCCACACGCACCGCGCCTTGCATTCGACGCAACGCCTCGGCGCAAATCCGCCCGATGGCTTTGAGATATTGGAGGTCTTTGTTCGAGTCGGCGGTCATACCGCAACAGGAAGTAATTTATAAACGCGAGATAGACGAGAGGCGGTTTCGATGTCTTTTCGTCTAAGCGCGTCGCGAACATCGTCAAGTTTGGACGCGTCTTCCACAGACAAATACGGGGACCAATCATTGTCGGCGTAAATCAACTCGACATTCACTTCCGCAACATATTCATCCACATGAACCAGTTTGGAAATTTGGCGTTTTGTCATTTTGTTCTCCTTTTAAAATCAGAAGACCAGCGTTTTGGATCAGGACGATAGGCGGTTACTAAAACGGCAGGAGATGAAGTGTTTTTTGGAATGCCCCAAACAATATGAACGGGCTTTCCTTCACTGTCTTTTTGAAGAACCAATACGCAGGGACCTTTCGCAAAATCAGGATAATCTTCAAGGACGACACCGTCAGTAACGTTTGCGATAACATCTCGAACTGAAATATTATCCTGAGCTAATTCATCGTAACCATGGACAGATATGAGGAGCTCATTCTTTTCTATGAGTTCCAAAACCTTCCTGAATGTTTCGCTCATTTTGAAGATTATACATCAACGCGTCGACTACAATTTTCCCTCCACCACCCGCCTCAACTTATCCTGCACGGACTGCCACTCGCGCCCCGCGTCCACCACCGCCCAGCGACTTGGCTCCTGCTTGACCATCTCCAAATATCCCGCGCGGACGCGTTGATGGAACTCCACCGTATACGCATCCAACCGATTCCATTCGTTATCTTTCTTCTTGCGTTTCAGCCCCTCTTCCACGTCCACATCCAGCAAGACCGTCAAATCAGGGACAAGCCCACCCGTCGCGTATGTGACCAGCCCGCGCACCTGCTCCAAATCCTGTTGATGTCCGTAGCCTTGATAAGCAATCGTCGAGTCATAGTAACGGTCGGAGATGACAATTTCCCCGTCGGCGAGACGCGGCTTGATGACCTGCTCCACGATTTGAGCGCGCGCGGCTTGGTAGAGCAGAGTCTCGGCGCGCGGATGCATCTCCACGTTTTTCAGGTCGTGAATCACCTCCCGTATCTGCTCGCCAATGGACGTTCCGCCTGGCTCACGCGTGGGGAATACGATATGTCCCTTCTCGCGGAGATATTCCACGAGGTAGGGAATGTGCGAGGTCTTGCCCGAGCCTTCAGGTCCTTCGAGGGTGATGAACATGGGGAAAGTATAAAGTAGACAGGGAAACAAGTAAACAGGGAATGGTTATCAATCCCATTTGAAATGCAGTTCATCGCGAACGTGAAGCCGCCAACAAGCAAGCCCTGTATGCGAAACACGGACAACATGTCCCATCCGTTTGGCTTGAGTGCGAAATTCAGAATGTTTGAGCAGGCGACGGATAAAAATTGCGGCTTCTGATTTCTCTACATCGAGAAAAATCAAAGAATAACGGGAATGGCATAACTGAGGTTTGAAAAAACCGTCGTCTCTTGTAAAGAATGTGGGACGGCGTAACCCTTGCAGGAAAGGGATGATCTCACTATCCTTCATGCCGCTTCGTCCAGCATTGACTCCGATCTGTTTAATAGAAATACGCCAACTTTCGAGAAGTTGGCGTTGGCTCTTGGAAATGTTTTCGTCCAGAATGTTCATGCAGTGAGCGATTCCAGCACAAATTCATCAGCGTGCTTGATGAACGCTTGGCTGGCTAGTTGGATTGCTTCTTGAATAGCTTCCTTTGTTATGCTCTCGTTCCACTCTTCGATGATAGTTTCCCAAGCCATCCCGCTTGCAACCTGCTCAAGAACATCCGACACCAGAACCCGCGTACCGCGAAAAGTCGGCTTGCCATGAGCAATCTCAGGGTCAGTGACAATGTAACGTCCCATGAATTGTGTAGTGGCTGATGTGTTCATTGATCTTTCTCCTTGCTTTGAAACGATTATATCATCCACCGAAAATGGGGGTATGCGACATTTTGCCTGAACCTTCGGGTCCTTCGAGGGTGATGAACATGGGGGAAGTATAAGGTAGACAGTGAAACAAGTAAACAGGGAAATGCAGAGGAAGGCAGGTAAAGAAAGAAAAAATGAGTGTGCTATACTTCGAGAAGACATGCCCAATATTGAACCAGCAAGATCGAGAAATATTGGAGATAAGCCATGAAAGTCAATTACGACAGCAAAACCGATACCTTGACCATTATATTCGCAGAGACCCCCGTTGCCGAGAGCGACGAGGACAAGCCTGGCGTGATTTTGGATTATGACGACAAGGGCAACCTTGTGTCTTTGGAAATTCTGGACGCTTCACGTCGCGTGAACCTGCCAAGCAAAATCGAGTATCAGGTTTCGCCCGTGACGGGATGAAATGAACCTCGAAGAAATTCAACAAGCCATCACAAGACTGTCACCCGATGACTTAACTCAACTCCACGAGTGGCTCAGGGAGCATGAGGGCAGAATCAAGGCTGGCGCGCCTGGGGATTCAAACGCGTCTATTCGAGAGAGGCTCAGAAGGTTGCGAGGCTCCTTCAAGGGAAAAGGACTCATGAAAGCCCTGATGGAAGAAAAACGGAGGGATATGGACAGGGAAAATAAATTTGACCCTTAAGGTTATTAATTTTTGGGAATTATCGGCTTGACAAACCCAAACCTTTATGCTAAGATAGGGGCATAAGGAAACGCCCCAATGAATAATATCACATTCAAACAACTCCGCAACTTGACCGAAGATGAAGCCCGTGACTTGCTGGAACAAATCCGCTGGAACGGCTCACCCGTTTGCCCTCATTGCCAGAGTGATGAAGCCTACAAACTGACGCCCAAAGGCGATACAAAAACCAAAGTCCGCAAGGGTGTGTACAAGTGTAAGGCTTGCCGCAAGCAGTTTACCGTCACGGTGGGTACAGTGATGGAACGCTCACGCATCCGCATTGCCGATTGGCTCATGGCATTTTATCTGATGTGTTCATCGAAGAAAGGCATTTCCGCACACCAGTTACACCGCACGTTAGGAGTCTCATATGAGACTGCGTGGTTTATGGCTCATCGCATCCGTTTTGCCATGACACAAGAGCCGGTCGCGGGTATGCTGATGACGGGTATAGTCGAAGCGGACGAAACATACATCGGTGGTAAAGAAAAGAACAAACACGCCAGCAAACGAACCAAAGGCACACAGGGACGAAGCGAAAAGACCAAGACTCCTGTATTCGCACTCGTTGAACGCGGCGGAATGTTACATGCTCAAAAAGTCGAAAAGGTATCTGCCCAAAACTTGAAAGGCATTATCCGCAAGCATGTTTCAAAAGATGCTTCCATTGTGACCGACAAGTACACGGTTTACAATGGACTGGAAAAAGAATTTCCGAAGCATGAAACCGTAGATCACGGCATGGGCGAATATGTACGCGGTGACGTTCACACGAACACGGTAGAGGGGTGGTTCTCTCTTTTGAAGCGCGGTGTGACTGGCACTTTCCATCACGTGAGCGAACAGCATCTTGACCGCTATGTAGATGAATTTGCTTTCCGTTACAATCGCCGTGATGTGACAGACGGGGAACGGGCGGTTATGGCAATCAAAAAAGTTGGCGGCAAAAGACTGATGTACAAACAGCCGATTGAAAACGAATAGATTAGAGTTTCGGGGAGGCTATTGACTAGCCTCCCCCTTTTTGATAAGATGAATCTATCAATGGTCTGGGAGGGACTCGAACCCTCATGCTGTGAAGCGACGTAGCCCGACTACGTTTTGTCTGCCAGTTTCAACACCAGACCAAAGAATTGTGACCTCGCTGACCGGCGGGGTCTTTGCTTTTCTTGGGGCGAATCAGTTACCCGTTAAATCACCTTGCGAATGTACGGTGGGGGCATAAAAATCTCCTTTCGTTGGTCATAATAGCAGACTATTTGAAAGGAGATTCGAGAATCTCAAATAAATCAAAGATTGCAAAATTTGCAAAAAGTGCTTGCATAATTTGTAAATTGCAAATCATGCAAATTATGCAAATTATGCAAATTATGCAAACGGCTACTGTTTATCAAACCCCTTGAAACGAAAGGTCTTATCCTCCCATTTTTCTCTCAACTCACGAGCGTAATTCATAACGCTTCGAGAATCAACACCTAACTGTTGGCAGGATGAAATCCAAGCAGGTATTACACCTCTTTGGTCTATTGCTTCCTGCCTATATTCAGCAAGCCGAATTATCTTATCAATGGTCGCAAGGTTTGCGCCGCGAATTTTCTTCTTGTTTGTTCTTTTAGATTGTTCCAACTTCTCCAGTCTGTTGCGGAGTGTTAGCATTTCGTTCTTTGCTGTTGCTAATTCGCTCTTCATGTCTTGAAATAAAGTCTGAAACTCTGCTTTATCCGATGGTTGCAATTTTGGCGACTCTTTTTGGACAGTTTCGGGAATCACCTCAATTACCTCTTCAATTTCCTCTACATCGGAATATAAATCGTTAGCCGTTTTATATAGACCACTAACATAAGTGTTTGGAACAGAATATTTTTCCAGCCATGCCATGCTTCGGGAGGCACTTTCAGCAATACTGCGCGCGCCCTTAGTCATTTTTTCAATTCTTTTGTATTCTTCTAATATCTTACTGTGAGGAGCGGTGACAGTATCAACAATACTCTTAAATTCCTTTATCTGTGCCATTACAGCAGATAAACCAATAGGGCGATGAGTATCACGAATTGATCGTAAACCCTGTGGGGTGTTTTCTGTTTGTTCTTTCTTAGTTTTTCTTTTTGACATGAAAAAGCCTCCGCAAAATAGCGGAGGCGTCGAATCGTAAAATGGTATAATTACTTTTGCCAGTCGTCTCCGCGCGCTGGTCATCGCCGGAAGTGCTGAAACACTGTCCGGCGGTTTTATTTCGGGGATTATATCATTCGGTTGTAATTTAGAGTCGTTAGGGGTATACTAAATCTATGACTACAAATGACGAAAAGAAAGTCACAAACGAAAAACCTGTTTCCCTCTTCCCGCTGGACTTCAAAGAGGCGGTAGCCGCGATTATGAAAGTGAAGCCGCCTAAAGAAAAGAAGCCAGCCAAGAAGAAACGAAAATCCAAGAAGTAGCCCAAAAAACAAAACGGCTAACCGCTTTTAGGTTGCCGTTTTTCGTTTGGGTTTGTTATCCTGACTATTCCCTAATTTTTTGTACAGCACAGAAACCAGAAAATCGATTCTTGAATTAGGGTAAAATACCTCCATGACAGTCAGGTATGTTGATTTATTCGCAGGATGCGGTGGAATCAGCCTTGGTCTGCACAAAGCGGGGCTTCAAGGTTTATTTGCGGTGGAAAAAAATCCCGATGCTTTTTCGACCCTGAAATACAACCTTATTGACACTCACAAACATTTCAAATGGCCTCAATGGCTGCCAGTAAAAAACTGGAATATTGATACCCTTTTGAAAAACGAAGAAAGTGAATTGAAATCCCTGCAAGGCTCTGTTGACCTTGTTGTTGGCGGTCCGCCATGCCAGGGGTTTTCGCTTGTTGGTGAGCGTCGCGCTACGGACAAACGAAACGGGTTGATTCATTCATACTTGAAATTTGTTGAACTTGTTAAACCCCGTGTCATCATGTTTGAAAATGTGTACGGTTTTACCGTAAAGTTTTCGAGCGCAAAAAGAAATGGCAAGCGGGCATATTCTGAAATTGTGATTAGCAAGTTGCATGAATTAGGCTATACGGATGCCAGGGGTAAAATTATTGATATGTCTGAATTCGGCATTCCGCAACGCAGAAAACGCTTTATTGTGATTGCAACTCGTGAAGGACTTGCAGATAAGATATTCCAAAGTTTGTTTGACGGGCGAAGTGAGTTTTTGAAATCGAAAGAACTTCCTACAAAGGCTACAACTTATCACGCCTTATCAGATCTCGAAAGCAAGCATGGTATGGATGCCTGTCCTGACACAAACGGGTTTATGTCGGGAATTTCATCGAAAGCGAAAACCAAACTGCAAAAACACCTGCGAATTCCTGGCAAAGAAACCTATATGCCAGATAGTCATCGGTTCGTAAACCATACAGAAGATACTAAAAAGATTTTCAGTTACTTGCTTGAAGAAGCCCCGCGCAACAAGCGGATTATGGGTGAAACAAGGACAGAATATGGCATCAAGAAGCGCAATGTTACTGTACTTGACCGCAAAGAGCCTTCATTAACCCTTACAACTATCCCTGATGATTTTATTCATTACTCTGAACCAAGGGTAATGACTGTCCGCGAGTGTGCAAGGCTTCAAACCTTTCCTGATTGGTTTGAATTCAAAGGCCCATACACTACTGGCGGACCAAGAAGGGCAAAACAAACCCCACGATATACTCAGGTTGGAAATGCTGTGCCTCCTTTGTTTGCAGAACAAGTAGGATGTGCAATAAAGCGCACACTTGGGAAAGTATAAGATCATAACATTATGAAAGAGACCCTCCACTTCAAGACCAATGTCTTAATCAAGAATCTGGTTGGAAAAGATTTGATTAATGACGACAATATTGCTATCGTTGAACTGGTTAAGAATAGTTATGATGCTGAGTCGGAGAGTGTTCTCGTAAAATTCACCAATTTCTCTGAAAAGGAAGTTTCAACCGAATCAAGCCAATTAATTATTGCTGATGAAGGCGTGGGGATGGACATGACTGACATTAAAGATAAGTGGCTAAACATGGCTTATTCGGAAAAGAAATATTTAGAACAAGAAAATGGATCTTATTTAGCGGGAAACAAAGGAATAGGTCGCTTTTCCTGTGACAGGCTTGGTGAACAACTTGACCTTCTCACGAGAAACAAAGGTGGCACACTCCTTCATTTGCACATTGCATGGAAAGATTTTGAGATTGAAGGGAACAAAGACCTCATAATCCAAAAAATACCTATCGAGGTAGTTTCAATCGATGAGAAAAGTGCCAATAAAATATCTGGAATGAAGTTCCCAAAAATCGGGACTGTTTTGGTCATCTCTAACCTTCGGAGTACTTGGAATCGTGAACGTCTTTTAGATGTCAAAACATCATTAGAAAAATTCCTAAATCCTAATCAGTTATTTTTGCGTAATCAATTCAGCATTAAGTTATCAGTACCTGATTTGATAAAAGGAGACAAGGGCAAAGGGTATACTGACCGTGTCAATTCGGATATTAAGAATTTGATATTTGACAAATTAAAGTTCAAGGCAACATATATTGACACTAAGGTCTCAGAAGATGCTCAAAAGGTCAAGTCTGTTCTTTTTCATGAAGGGGAAAAGGTTTTTGATCTTGAAGAAAGAAATGACTTGTATCCTTATCTTGCGGGAACTCATGCTGTAATTTACTACCTCAACCCATATAAAAAGGCATATTTCAAGAGGCAAACTGGTATTCGTTCCGTTCACTTCGGTTCAATATTCCTTTTTTTGAACGGTTTTCGAATTGCGCCCTATGGTGACAATGGAGACGATTGGTTGGGATTAGATATTCGCAAGAGTCAAGGTACAGCACGGCATTTAGGCAGTCGTGAAGTTGTAGGTCGAATTGAGATAACTGGAAGTGAAGAAAAATTCAAACCTATTTCAAGCCGCGAAGGTTTGAAAAAGACTAAAGAATTTGTTCAATTACAAGAAAAATTTTCCCTTGATGTTATTAAGAAACTTGAAAAATTCGTAGTTGAAGGTCTTGATTGGGATAGTATCCCAAAGCTACTACGACAAGAAATAAGTGGAGATGAAGGACTTGATTGGAAAAATACTGTTGAGCAATACTCAGAGTCTTGGGAGCGTAAAAAGCAACGTATTGCATTGTCCATAATGACCCTTATAGGATCTTCACCAGAGCGAATTATTAAATTTTGGTTTAACCCCTCATTGCTCGAAGGGGTCTACGAGAGCAGGCAGGAAGAAGTGAAAAGCCTACTTGCAGATATAGAAGGCTTTGATCCTAACAAAGTTGACGCTAACTTAATTAAGGGTATATCAAAATTCAAGAAATTAATTGAGGAAAAAGAAGAGGAATTAAAAGCAGTAAAGTCCGTTGCGGCTGATTTGCGTGTCGAGGTGGCTGAAAAAGAACAAAAAATTAGCCGACTTGAAAGCGAAAAAGAAGTATATAGAGCGCAAACAATTTTTCTTGAACATGCTGTTTCACCTGATGTCAAAGACTTACTTGGTTATCATCACCAAATTAAACTAGAAACGGATATAGCTAATAATTATCTAGCTAAAGCAATTAAATCGATTCGAGTTTCTGAAAACCCAAACAGCATTCTTGGATATTTAGAGAAAACTGAATTGGCTCTTAAAAGAATAGCCGCTGTCGCGCAATACGCTACAAAGGCAGGTTTTCGTTCAGGTACTAAAAAAGAACCTGTCGATATTCCAGCTTTTTTTGAGCAGTATTTATTACGTGTTGCCAAGGACTTTAATGCCACTGACTTGAATTTAGAGGTTTTGAATTCAATTAATGAGGCTTTTGAGATAAAAGCAAGCCGTACGGAGCTTTCAATACTAATAGATAATATTGTTAGTAATTCAAATAAAGCAGAGGCACGCAAGTTGATCTTAAGTATTTCAAAACTGTCCACCAATACGCTTCGAATTTCATTTATAGATGATGGTAAAGGAATTTCCAAGGAACTTCCGAGCACAGATTCAATGTTTGAAATCGGTGTTACTACTACTACAGGCTCAGGTTTTGGTTTGTATCATGCTAAACGCATTGTCGAGGGTATTGGCGGGAAAATTTCAGCTATTCCGTTAAAGCCTAAGGGAATGGAAATTAGAATAGAGGTGACAAAATGAAACTCACTTTTTCTGTTCTTTGGTTTGACGACACCGAAGATTTTTTCGATTCTTTGGATATTAACTGGCTGGAAAACGAGATTAGAAGCTGGGGATTTATGCCTAATATTATGTTGGTAACAACGTCTCAACAATTTGCAAGTTATTCGCCCTATGAAAAGATTGACTTGATTGTTGTTGATCGAAATTTGGAAGAATATGGCGAAGGGCAAGATTTCATTGCCAACTTACGAGGGCATGCTGTATATACTGAGGTTATTTTTTATACTACTGGTAACGCAAGTGACTTGTGGAATGCGATTAGAGAAAAAGAACTGGAGGGGGTTTTTGTTTCTAATCGTGGAACTATCCTCCAAAAAATCTCTAAAGTGGGGTATCAGTCAATCCGTAAAGTATTAGACTTGGAAAACATGAGAGGAATTGTAATGGCTGAAGTAGGTGAACTAGATCATCTACTTGATAAAATACTTATGGTTGGAATTAACAAACTGCCAGCGGAAACACAAAAAACAATATTCAACAAGTTTCATAAAGAAGCAGATAAGCAAAATCGAGAATTTGGCGAGCGCCTTGCTGAATTCTCCAAGGCTCCAGAACTTAGAACAATGCTTGATATGTGTGATAGTAACAAACGATGGGAAAACTTTAATCGTTTATGGAAATATCATAATAGCCTGAAGGATAGGGCGAAGATTGGAGACTATAAGGTCGAAGTTCTCGACCTGCGAAATGTCCTCGCTCACGGGATACCCGAATTTCGTGATGATGGCTACGTATTTCGGCATCGTGGTAAAGAGTTCCTTTTTAATGATGAAACTAGCAACGATCTCCGAAAGACAATCTTGAAATATAAGCATGAATTCTTCGCTGTGTTGGATATAGTAAATCAATAGGGTTCATTTGTGAAAGTAACACATGACCGATTTTGTTTCAAAAGAAAAGCGTTCCAAAATAATGAGCGCAATTCGGTCAAAGGGAAACGAAACTACCGAAATTGCATTGATAAGGCTTTTCAGGAAAAATAAAATTGTTGGTTGGAGAAGAAATTACGAATTGGAAGGGAAGCCAGATTTTGTGTTTCCTAAAAATCAACTTGTTGTGTTTGTAGACGGTTGCTTTTGGCATGGTCATAAATGTTTGAAGCCAAGAGACAGCCTGAAAAAAGGTTTTTGGAAAGAGAAGATTAACCGTAACATAAAACGAGGCAAACTGGTAAATAAAGTATTGAAGAAAGATGGGTGGAAAGTTGTCAGGATTTGGGAATGTGAAATCGAGAAAATGAAATACAGAAGAAAATTGAAACTTATAAGCAGTAATTTGGATAATTTAAAGTAACAAAACAGGCACACAATCTCCTTGTGTACCTGTTTCCTTGTCTACTTCCCACTCACTCCCTAAAAATCCTCACATGCCTGCGCGGCTCTTTGCCATAGGAATGACTCACCAACTCCGCGTTGCGCGCCATTTCGTGTTGGAGGCGGCGGACGATGGATGAGCTGGGAGGCAGGTCTACCCAGCGTTCGCCGTTGAGGACGGCAGAGATGGCTTGCTGGGTTTGGTGGCGGATGTCTTCCATGTTGTCGCGGGTCGGGGCGGCGCTGAGGTTGTAGAGGTCGCTGAGGAATTGTTCCACTTGCGCGACGGTGTTGGCGCGCAACACATAGATCGGCATGCCGCGTTGCTCGGCTTCAATCACGGTCTGCTGGCGGTTGCGATAATACGTCCGCAGGGTAACGAGCGCGTCGGCGTCGGACACGTCGCGCACGACAATGGCTGGCACGCCGAGTCGCTTGGCGGCTTGTTGCAGTCGGTTCTTTGCGACGCCATACGCGTACACGCGCACGGTCTGCAACGCGGCGCCGATGGGTTGAATCGGCTGAGGCTTGGGTGAAGCCTCCGCTGGCGAGGCAGGTTGAAGTCCGCGACGAGGCGTTTTCACATCCGCTTTCGGCTTGGGCGCGGGCGCAGATTTCTCGATCTGGATTTTTCCTTCGGCGTCGCGCATCCGCACTTCGGGAGGCAGAGCCGCGTCGCGCAAAAGCGAATCCACGGCAGACATGATGTCGGCGTGGACCGCAAAGCGATCGCGATGCTGGATTTCGATGAGGACATCGAACGTAGGCGGAGCGCGTCTTTCGAGGACCGTTTTCTGGGTGCCGCGTCGACGCGCTTCCTCGTCCGACAGCGTGACCGCTTCGATGCCGCCGACGAGATCGCTCAGCGTTGGGTTGAGGAGCAGGTTGTCGAGCGTTTGACCGTGCGCCGTGCCGATGAGTTGCACGCCGCGTTCGGCGATGGTGCGCGCCGCGAGGGCTTCGAGCTCACGCCCGATCTCGTCAATGACGATGACTTCGGGGTTGTGATTCTCGACCGCTTCGATCATCACTTCGTGCTGGTGCGTCGGCACTTTGACTTGCATGCGCCGCGCTTTGCCAACCGCGGGATGCGGCACGTCGCCGTCGCCGCCGATCTCATTGGAAGTGTCCACGATGATGACGCGTTTCGATTCGGCGAGGATGCGCGCCGACTCACGAAGCAGAGTCGTTTTGCCAACGCCTGGGCGACCGAGAATCAACACGGACTTGCCCGACTCGATGATGTCTTGAATGATATCCACCGTGCCGTAAACGGCGCGACCGACACGCAGGGTGAGTCCCACTACTGCGCCGCGTCGGTTGCGGATGGCGGAGATGCGATGCAGAGTCCGCTCGATGCCTGCGCGGTTGTCCGCGTCGAAGTTGCCGACGCGCTCGACCACGTGATCGAGTTCGGCACGAGTGAGTTCAGTGTCGCTCAACACGATCTCATTCTCGACAAAGCGCGCGGTGGAGACGCGTCCGAGGTCGAGGATGATTTCGAGGAGCAAATCGCTGTTGTTCGCCTCTTCCACGGCGTGACGTATATTGGTCGGAAGCACATCGAGGAGGGCGTCGAGGTCGTCGGTGATTTTTAGTTGGGTCATGTGAGTAATTGGTAAGTGGTAATTAGTAATTGGTGGTTGGTGGTCGAGTAGCCCTGAGCGTTTTTGGCGAGGGGCGTATCGAGACCAGAGACTGGAGACTGGAGATTGCGTGAGGGTGGTTGTGTCACGGTCTCGTCTATTAGACGGAGTTGGGCGCGGGAAAGTTGCCTGTTTTTTGGGTTTCAGGTTTCAGGTTCTAGGTTTCAGGTCTATTATACGAGGAATGGGAAAATCCCCGCATTGGAATGTGATTGTAGAATTGGTCGAGAGATTTATTCATCCGTATCGGATAACAAGTCTGCGTCAATCAAATCTTGCGGACGACCAGAGGCGCGCTTCGCTGTGATTAAATCCTGTTTTGAGATAAAGCTAACTTTCAAGCCGTCAAAATCCACGTCAAATCGTCTTTTCCAGCATTCTTCAAATTTCACGCTGGGATTCCCATCAAGACATCCACACGAACAGGCGGCACTCCCATCTGGAAGAAATATCCGTCCTCGGCAAAATCCTTTGCGGTCAAGCCTTGTAACGGAGCGCCGAATTCAAGCAAGGCTTTATACACAGACTCCGCGTTGGATGCATCTGTGCTGATCCACACGTCGAGGTCTTTGGTGAAGCGCGGTTCTGCATATTGCACAACCGCATATCCGCCGATCACCAGATACTTAACGTGATTGTCGTTGAAAATTCGTAATAAGTCGCTGAAGTCTGAGTTGACGAACATCGCGCCCCTTCACTTTGGCGGCATGAACGATGAGTTCCCAGGTGGCGTCGAAACGGGCTTTGGGCGATTGAGACTGCCAGAATTTCACGTCAAACGATCTGTCCAAATCCTGGAGTTTTCCCTTGCGTTCAACAAATTTCGTTCTCATAGGTCAATTCTATCACCAAAGCAATTCACTTCTTCCCCTCTATCCGACTCACCCGCGACGGCTGAACGCTCACTCCCTTCGGCACAGCGGAGGCGGGCACGCCTTCCTTGACCAGGCGCGCGAGGTGTTTCACCATCACCGCCTGGCGTGGTCCCGATTGTGCGCCCAGGTCTGCGAGCACGGGTTCGAGCCAAGCCTGATACGAGCGGACACAAACATACACGGGGCGATTACGTCGGTCGGGCAAGTTGCGGATCAACGCAGAAAGTTTCTCGCCCACGTCTGTCGCTTCGGGGTGGATGAGCGGCGTCAACACGATTCCATACACGCCGTGCGTCACGCTCACGTAACACTTCGGTCCGTCATTGCTAATCCAACCCAGCGGAGTCTTTGGATGAGGCTCAACAGGTTGCAATAGCGGCGGCATGATTTGATAATACAGACTCTGCACCGCTGGCAGACTCACCGAGCGGACTCGAGTCCACGCTTCATTCCTGACTTCATCCTGCCGCGCCATCTCAGGCATTTCCCACATCCTCTGCCACGCGTAGACGGAGAATCCCGCCTTCCGCAGAGGCACGAACGCGTCACTGACCTCATCCACCTCAGCGAGAACATGAAACGCGCCCCACGACCCTGCCTGCGCCGACAAGTTCTCGATCAACGCTGGCAATTCGGGATGCCCCAAATTCGACATCGGAGCCAAATACAAAAGTTTCGCAAACGTGTCGTCGCTCGAATGGATGATGCCGCCCAGCACCGAATCATGCTCACCGTTTGCAATCGCTCCATACACATGCCGCGCGGGATTCATATATGCCAAGAGTTTGACCGCCCCCAGCGGATTCCCCCGCGTCAACGTACGCGCCGTATCCAACCCTATCGCCTCATCGCGGAAGCGATAGATGTAAGGCAGGTCCAGCAAAGCAAGCGGGCGGATAGACATTTTTAGTTACATGTTGCAAGTTGGAAAGTTTACAGGTTTAATTTTCAACTTTCAAACCTGCCAACCTTCAAACGATCTTAATCAACCAACGTCAAAAAATATTTATGGAAGCGCAGATCGTCGGTCAGTTCGGGGTGGAACGACGTGGCGAGGAGATGTCCCTGTTGAGCCGCGACGATCCTCCCGTCGGGAATTGAAGCGAGAATCTTTGCGTCGCCGCTCACCGATTCGATGATCGGCGCACGGATGAAGACCGCGTGATAATTATCCGTTGTGCCTGTGGCTTGTTTGAGTTCGGGAATATCCAAATCTATTTCGAACGAATCAACCTGACGCCCGAACGCGTTGCGCTGAACTTTGATATCCATGAGACCGAGCAATGGCTGATCGCGGCTCACATCTTTCGACAAAAAGATCGCGCCCGCGCACGTTCCCCAAATGGCGTGACGTTGACCGAAGACTTTCAGCGAGTCCATCAAATTGTAGGCGACTGCGAGTTTGCCAATCGTCGTAGACTCGCCGCCAGGGATGATGAGACCATCCAACCCTTTGAGATGCTCAGGCAAACGCACTTCCGATGCTTCAACATTTAATTTCTTGAGCGCCGCAACATGCTCAGCAAAATCGCCTTGCAGGGCGAGAACACCGATTTTCATGGAATACAGGTACACACGTATACACGGAGACAGGTAGACACGTACACAAATTTAACTTGTTTCCGTGTCTACTTGTTTACCTGTTTACTTGTCTACCAGCCTCTCCCCGCAATCTTCTCCGCCTCGGGCATCTGCGACACATTGCGCCCGACCATCGCCTCGCCGAGATTCTTGCTGACTTCCGCAAGGATGGACGCGTCTTGATAATGCGTCACCGCCTTGACGATTGCCTGCGCGCGCCGCGCGGGATCGCCGCTCTTGAAGATTCCCGAACCGACGAACACGCCATCCACGCCGAGTTGCATCATCAACGCGGCGTCGGCAGGAGTCGCAACTCCGCCCGCCGCAAAATTGACGACAGGCATGCGCCCCAACTCTTTCGTCTCTTTCACCAATTCATACGGCGCGCCGATCTCTTTGGCATAACGCATCAACTCTTCGTCAGCCATCGTGGTCAACTTGCGAATATCGCCCAACACCGTCCGCGCGTGGCGCACCGCTTCAACCACATCGCCTGTGCCTGCCTCGCCCTTCGTGCGAATCATCGCCGCGCCTTCGCCCACACGCCTCAGCGCTTCGCCAAGATTGCGGCATCCACACACGAACGGCACTTTGAAATTATGTTTCAAAATATGATTCGATTCATCGGCGGGCGTCAGCACCTCCGACTCGTCAATGTAATCCACGCCGAGCGCTTCGAGAATTTGCGCCTCGACAAAATGTCCGATGCGGCATTTCGCCATCACGGGGATCGAAACCGAATCGATAATTTTCAAAATCAATTCAGGGTCGCTCATGCGCGCCACGCCGCCGTTCGCGCGAATATCGGCAGGCACGCGCTCCAGCGCCATCACCGCGCACGCGCCCGCGTCCTCGGCGATCTTCGCATGTTCCGCCGTCACCACATCCATGATGACGCCGCCCTTGAGCATTTGCGCGAGCCCCTTCTTCTCCGTCCACGTTCCAGTCTTAACTTGCATTTTTTCTCCTTGGATTTCTTGCGCGTGGATTTTTTTCCACGCTATGACTTAATCGCTATGTTTGGGATTCTACCACGCAGGATGAAACGCTTCATTCGCAGGGACGACTGATTCAGTTTCGTGAAATTTTTTCTACGCCTCGGCGTTGCCCCTCACCCCTAGCCCCTCTCCCTTTCAGGGAGAGGGGGATTCTTGCCTCTTGACAAATTTCTCCATCGGCATACAATTATGACAATGATACAATTAGTACAATTATGGCAAACAAGAAACTCACCCTCCAGATAGATTTCCGCTCAGGCTTGCCGATCTACACTCAGATCGTCAATCAGGTGCAGGCACAGGTAGCCAGCGGAATACTCAAACCAGACGATCAACTCCCAACCGTGCGCGCGTTGGCGGAAGAGTTACGCGTCAACTTCAACACGGTGGCGCGTGCGTATCGCATTTTGGATGAGGCGCGCATCATTTCCACGCAACAGGGACGCGGGACGTTCATCACTGAAATCCCGCCGCCGAAGGTGACGGAACGTCTACGGCGAGAGTCGCTGGAGGCGTTGACGCAGAGGTATGTCAGCGAGGCGCTGAGGCTGGGATTCTCGAAGGGCGAGATTCGCCAAATGGTTAGCGACCAGCTGAAAAGTTGGAATGAATCGGGTAAATCCGAAGAATAAAGGAGAATGAAATGGACACAAAATTTATGAAAAGTGTGGCGCAGAAGAGCAAATCCCAAAAAGTAGACCTGCGCGTTCCCGCAATCGCAGGCACGTTGTTTGGCGTTTTTCTGCTGGTTGCGGTGTTTGGCGCCATTTTCGGCGATGGGAAGATCAACGACAACATTTTGGGCGTATGGGTTTTTGGCTGGACGCTGATCGGCACGTATATTTTGTTCGCGCTCAAGGTGGCGTCGCAATGGGAAAAAGCTGTGGTTTTGCGGCTTGGGAAATTTCATGGGCTGAAAGGACCTGGCGCGTTTTGGATCGTGCCGATCATTGACACGATTCCCACGTGGATCGACCACCGCGTGATGGTCACGCCGTTCGCCGCGCAGAAAACGCTGACGAAGGATACCGTGCCTGTGGACGTGGACGCGGTGCTGTTCTGGGTTGTGTGGGACGCGGAGAAAGCCGCTCTCGAAGTGGAAAATTACCGCGCCGCCGTGGACTGGGCGGCACAGACCGCTCTGCGCGACATCATCGGACGTATGATGCTGGCGGATATTCTTGTGGGACGCAGTGTAATTGACAAGGAACTGCAACAAGTGATTGACGAGCGCACAACGCCATGGGGTGTGACCGTGCAATCGGTCGAAATCCGTGATATTGTCATCCCGCAGGACTTGGAAGATACCATGTCACGTCAGGCGCAGGCGGAGCGCGAGCGGCAAGCCCGCGTCATCCTCGGCGAATCCGAAAAGCAGATCGCCGAATCGTTTGCGGAGGCGTCGAAAGCTTACGCGGAAAATCCGACCGCCTTGCACTTGCGAGCGATGAACATGCTCTTTGAAGGCTTGAAGGAAAAAGGCGCGTTGGTCATTGTGCCTTCGTCGGCGGTGGACACGATGAACCTCGGCGGGATCAGCGGCGTCGTTTCGATGGCGCAGAATAATTTGCCGAAAGAAAACAAATAATTTGTAGGGGCACAGCGAGTATTTCAAGGATTTTGACAAAAGATCGACTCGCTGTGCCCCCTACGGAAGAAAGGAAATCAAATGTCAACCAAACTCACAACCATCATTAGCCTAGCCTTGATCGCACTGGCAGTCGTCGCAGGACTTTTGCTCTGGAACCAACTACCCGATCCCATGCCTGCGCACTGGAACGCCGCGGGTGAGATTGACGGCTATATGTCCAAATTCTGGGGCGTCTTCATGATGCCGATGATTACGCTCGTGCTGTTGGGCTTATTTCTCGTCATCCCCCATATTGACCCACTCAAAGCAAACATCGCTAAATTCGGCGGCATCTTCAACGGGTTTATCGTGGTGTTTGTGGCATATATGCTCTACGTCTACGCCCTGACCCTGTTTGCCGCGTTAGGCTCGACTTTCAATATGACAGTCATGCTCCTGCCCGTCGTCGGTCTGCTCTTCATCGGCATCGGCTATATGATGGGCAAAGCCAAACGCAACTTCTTCATCGGCATCCGCACGCCGTGGACGCTCTCCAGCGAGACGGTCTGGGATGAAACGCATAAACTCGGCTCCAAACTATTCATGCTGGGCGGCGCGGCGACGATTATCAGCGCGTTCCTCGGCGAGAATGGCATCTGGCTGATGCTGGGCGCCATGCTCATCGCCGCATTCGTGCCGGTCATCTATTCCTTCATCCTATGGCGGCGGGAGACGAGGGCGTAAATCAAAACGGAGCGGGCGTCCCCCGCTCCGTTTCACGTGAAACGGAGATTGACATGACAGACGAAATCAAAACGTGGGAATATCGAGTCCAGACGATCGGAAGTTTCTTCGGAACAAAGGACGAGCAGATCCAGGAAACGCTGGACGAATGGGGCTCAGAAGGCTGGGAAGCGATCAATGTTTTTACGCCTGAGAACAGCGGTAAGATTACTATCGTGGCGAAACGTCCATTGACGGAACGCGCGCGGCGGATGCGCTCGATACCGTCGCAATAATTTAAAAGGAGAATACTATGCTCATCGCAGCGTATATTGTCAGTTTTTCGGGCATGATCCTACTGCCCATCATCTTGTGGATCGTCTTCACGCGCAAATTTGCGCTTTCGTGGAAGCTCGTGCTCGCGGGCGGACTCACGTTTATCGCTTCACAGGTCTTGCACATTCCGCTTGTGGTTGGATTAACCAATTTCATGAAGAGTATGCCTCTATGGGTTAATGCGATCATCCTTGGTCTGCTAGCGGGGCTCTTCGAGGAAACCGCCCGCTACATTTTGTTCAAGTTCATTTTGAAGAAGTCGCGCTCTTGGAAAGAAGGCGTCCTCGTCGGGTTGGGTCACGGCGGGACGGAGGCGCTTCTGATTGGCATTTCTGTCGCGTTCACGGTTGTCAACATGATCGCGTTACGAAACGTGGATCTATCCACTATTCCGAGCATCCCAGCGGACCAACTTGAGTTGGCAAAGCAACAAGTGGAAGCCTTCTGGTCCGCACAGCCGTTTACGGCATTGCTCGGATTCATCGAACGAATCTTTGCGATGTGTTTGCATGTGAGTTTATCGCTGATGGTGCTGTATGGACTTGCAAAGAAACAAGCCATTTGGTTTTGGATGGCGGCGCTATGGCACGCGTTCGTGGACGCGGTCGCGGTCTATGTCGGGCAGTCAGTTGGAATTTTGCAAACGGAAGGTCTCGTGGCGGTCTTTGCCGCGATCAGTTTGTGGATCGTTTTCAGAATGAAGCCAAAGTTTGAACCACTGGACGAAGTCAACCAGCAAGAGTCCGTCGCGGGGTAGGTGAAAAAATCCCCGAAGCAGAATCAAGCCTCAATTGAGTCCGAAGCGAATAATCATCCATCTGGAATCAGATGGATGATTATTTGTCTATACAAATATTAAGAGTAAAATAATCGCATGAAAAAATTGTTGCCTCCGCTGTTACTCATCATTTCTCTTTCAGCGCTGATCGGCGCGGGCACGTTGCGGCGCGGGCATGAATGGGGCGACGACTGGGCATGGTATGTGTTGCAAGCGCGAAGCATCGTCGAGGGGACGACGGATGAATTCATCGCGATCAGCGATTTCACAAATTATCAATCCACGTCCCATCTCGGACCGCTCGCCTACCCGTGGGGCTACCCATTAATTCTGACTCCGTTTTACGCGTGGAACGGGATCAGTCCGATGACATTGAAGATTCCCGGATTGATCTTTTACGCGGGATTCTTGTTCGTACTTTATTTATTCGCTTCCTCCCGCTTCACGCGGACGGGCAGCCTGCTCTTCGTTTCTTTGTTCGCGTTCAACCCCATGCTGATCGAATTTCTCGATTACATTCTGTCCGATATTCCTTTTTTATTTTTTTCGACGTTGACGTTGTATTTGGTCACGCGCGAGGGGCAACGCGGTTGGACGCATTACGCGTCCATCGGCGCGGCAATTTTCTTCACGACGTTTTTACGCGCTACAGGGCTTCTTTTACTGGCATGTTTTCTCGCGGTCGAATTTTTCAAATTACTCGCGCGTCGCAAAGACCGGGAATTCGTTAAACGCATCGTTGTGAATTCATTTATCGCGTGCGCAGCGTTTGCGCTGTTGTGGAGCGCCAACGCGCTCGTCTTCCCCGGCGGAGGCGAGTCGTATTTATCACAATACAAGAATTTAACCGTTGATCTCGTTAAAGGCTTCATCGGCGCGTATTTCAAAGTGTTCGGCGGGTTTTTCGGAAGCGGCGCGTGGGCTCATCAATATCTGTATTATTTTGTGTTGGTCTTTGCCTTGCTCGGCGCGTGGATTCGGCGCAAGAACGAACCATTCTTCCTCTGGTTCTTCGCGGTATGGATGCTCGTCCACATTACGTATCCGTACTGGCAGGGAGCGCGTTATATTTTTCCGCTTCTGCCCATCTTCATCTATTTCGCATTTCAGGGAATGAAATTCGCTGTCGGAAAACTTTCTGAAAAATATCAACCAGCGGGGCAATGGTCTTTTTATGGTTTCTGGCTTGCGCTTGTCGGGTATTTTCTGTGGGTTTCAGGAACTTCCGCGTACGGCAACGTGCAAACTGGACGGCAGATTAACGGTCCTTTCGACCCATACAGCATGGAAGTGTACGACTGGGTGGAAAGAAAAACTCCCCCCGACAGTGTGCTGATCTTCTACAAAGCCCGCGTCATGAGATTGATGACCGATCACCCCAGCATCATGATCAACCAATGCGACGGGATGCTGAAAGGCGATTATTTAATCCTCAGCAAAAAAGTCGGGAAGAACAATCAAGTGCCACCTGAGGAAATCGGCTCATGCAACCTGCCCATTGATAAAGCCTTCGAGAATCGCAGGTTCGTCATTTACGAAATCTTGAAATAGACCTCTTGCGAAAGTCGTTTTCGCCACACCGTTCGTGCCGCGAGCACGTCGGTGCGAGACGGCAGAGAACACAGAGAAAAGGAGAATTTCTCAAAGGTCTCTGTGAACTCTGTGGCTGGGCAAGGAACACTTATGCAAGAGATCAAATAAAAAAAGCGCCTCGTCTCGCGACGGGCGCTTCTTCTTTGAACTAACAAACTATCCAACTACAAAACTAACCCAAATGCATCGGCATGATCACATGCAGGAACTGGTCGTCGCCCACAGGTTTGACCACGCCTGGCGCGTTCGGCGCGGACGTTTCCAACGCGACATTCGGCGTACGGATGACTTCCAACGCCTCGCGCAAGAATTTCACGTTGAACGCGATGAGTAATCCGCCGCCGTCCACTGTCGCTTCGACGATGGTTTCGTTCTTGCCTGTCTCTTCGGAAGTGGCGGAAATTTCCACTTCGCTGGGTTGCATGTCGCTTTGCGCGGTTTTGATGTTGAAGCGCGCTACGTTCGAACCTTCGCGCGCAAAAATTTCCGCTTGCTTGCAGGCTTTCAACAACGATGAAGTCGAAACCAGCGTGCGCGACTTGTATGAGCGCGGGATGATCTGTTGAAAATCGGGGAACGTGCCGTCGATCAATTGCGAGACCACTTCCACATCTTTGACGCGGAACACGACCTGCCCGCGTCCTTTGGGGAGCGCCATGTAGATCGGTTCATCGCCATCGGATGCAACGCGCGCCAACTCTCTCAGCGCCTGAGCGGGAACGATCGCGGAAACTGGGGCAGCCGAAAGTGTGGAAAGAACCGCTTTGCGGACGGAGAGTCGGAATCCGTCTGCCGCAGCCATCGTCAATTTGTCTTTGTCTACTTGAATCAGCACGCCCATCAACACAGGGCGCGCCTCGTCAGATGACGCCGCAAAAACAACTTGATGAATCATCTCGCGGAAATCGCCGCTGTTGATCTGCACCGCGCCGTCGAGGTCGGGCACGGGCAATGGCGGGAACTCCTGCGCGTCGATGCACTTGATGTCGTTCGTGGACGTTCCGCCGCGCACGTTGAGCGTTTGCGTTTGCGCGTCGAGTTTCAACATCACCTGATCGCTCGGCAATGTGCTGACCAGATCGGAGAACGTGCGCGCGGGCACGGTGGTCGAGCCTTCCTCTTCGATACGCGCGGGAATCCAACAAGTGATTCCCATTTCGAGATTCGTCGCGGAGAGTCTCAGCCGCCCCTCATCGGATGCGATCAACACATTCGCAAGCACGGGCAACGTACTGCGCGGCGAAACCGCTTTCGAAACGATGCCCAAGCCGCGGGCTAAATTTTCTTGAAGCACAGTCACTTTCATAGCGCGTCTCCTGAATCAGGTAGATGAATGCGGCTAATTTTACTGCATAACTCCCCAGATACAACAGTGTATACTTGGGCACATTCACAAAAAGGAGAGCTTCCGATGACCGTTTCTGCCCCTCGCTGGGATATGACCAATGTCTACCCTTCGCTCGAATCAAAAGAATTCAAGAACGCCATGAAGGAATACACGAGCCTGCTGGATAAGTTCGAGAAATTCTACAAAAGCAAACTGACCAAAGCCAGCGCGAAGACCAAAGCGAAAGAGCTCGGCGCGTTGCTCGGCAAAGCCGTGGACCAGTTCAACGCCATCTACGAACTTGGCGGCACGATTGGCGCTTTCATCGAATCCTTCGTCACCACCGACTCGCGCAATAAAACTGCCAACCGCCTGCTTTCCGAATTCGAACAAGTGCAAGTGCGGCACAGCAATCTCAACACGCAGTTCAGTGCGTGGGTGGGAACGCTCGGCAAAAAACTCGATGAAGCCGTCGCGACGAATCCCTCGGCAAAGGCGCACGCCTTTGGGCTCAAAGAGACGCGCGACCAGGCAAAATATTTGATGAGCGAAGCGGAGGAAATGCTCGCCGCGGAAATGTCGCTCAGCGGCGGCAACGCCTTCGGCAAATTACAGGGAACGGTCACCTCGCAACTTTCTGTGGATTTCGAGCTGGACGGCAAACTTCAAAAGTTACCTATGCCCGCGCTGATCAACCTCCGCTCGCATCCCGACGAGGCGACGCGTCACCGCGCCTACGACGCGGAGAACCAAGCGTGGGAGGGAGTCAAAGAAACGTTAGCCGCGACCCTCAACGGGGTCAAGGGCGAAGCGAACACCCTCTGGAAAAAACGCGGGCGCAAGGACGCGCTCCACGCCGCGATCGATTTCGCGCGCATGGACCGCAAGACCCTCGAAGCGATGTTAGGTGCGATGAAAGATTCGTTCCCGATGTTCCGCAAGTATTTCAAGGCAAAGGCGAAGAAACTCGGCAACCCTTCGGGAAAACTGGCATGGTGGGACCTCTTCGCCCCGCTTGGCACAACAGGCAAAACCTATTCATTCGATGAGGCGCGCGCTTTCATCCTCAAATACTTCGGCGAGTTTTCGTCCGATCTGCACGATATGACCGCGACCGCCTTCAAAAATAATTGGATCGACGCCGAGCAACGCGACGGCAAGCGCGGCGGCGCGTTCTGCATGAACGTTCCCGCCGTCAAAGAAAGCCGCATCCTTTCCAACTTTGACGGTTCGTTCGATCAGGTCAGCACACTGGCGCATGAGTTGGGTCACGCGTTTCACAATTATTGCGCCTACAAAGTGGGCAAGACCGAACTACAACAAAACACGCCGATGACGCTGGCAGAGACCGCTTCGATCATGTGCCAGACGTTGATTACTGAGGCGGTGCTCGCCACAACCAAAGATCCACAAGAGGAATTGGCGGTTCTCGAGGCGCACATCCAAGATGCGGCGCAAGTGATCGTGGATATTTACTCGCGCTTCCTCTTTGAAAAGGAAGTGATGGAACGCCGCGAGAAATCCGAACTCTCTGCCGACGATTTCTGCGAGATCATGGAACGCGCCCAGAAAGCCACCTACGGCGACGGACTCGACGAACGCTATCTGCAAAAGTTCATGTGGACGTGGAAGCCGCATTACTATTCGCCCGGCTTCTCGTTCTATAACTTCCCCTACGCGTTCGGTCTGCTGTTTGCCACCGGCTTGTACGCGATCTACCAAAAACGCGGCGCGGAGTTCGTCCCCGATTACATGAACCTGCTCGCCTCCACCGGCGAAGCCTCCGCTGCAAAGCTCGCCAAACGCTTCGGCATTGACATCACAACCAAAAAATTCTGGCAGGATAGCCTTGCCATCATCGGCAAACAGATCGATCGGTTTTGTGAAATAGGCTAAGTACACACGGATATACGTAGACAAGTAAACATGTATTTCCGTGTCTACTTGTCTACGTGTATACTTTCCACCTAGAGGAACCATGAACAAACCACGAATCTTCCTCGCCATCTCCATTCTCATCCTCGCAACGCTCGCGTGCAACGCGCTACTTCCAGCCGCCGAACCAACCCCGGTGGTCATCCTCGAACCGACGAACCCACCTCAACCTTCGGGCTTACCGCTCACCGAGGCCGACGTGCCGCGTGTGCCGCTCGAGGTCGCCTACACCGCGTACACTGCTGGCGCGGCGATCATTGTGGATGTGCGAAGCGCGGAAAGATATAGCGAAAAGCATGTGGCGAAGGCGTTGTCCATTCCGCTCGACAGGTTTGAAATAAACATTGATAGTGTGAACCTCGACAAAGAGCAATGGATCATCACCTACTGTACCTGACCAAACGAACATACGAGCGCCCGTGCGGCGTTCCTCATGTTGCATAACGGCTATAAAAATGTCGAAGCGTTGCTTGGCGGTTTGGATGCGTGGGTCGCGGCGGGGTATCCTGTCGAGCCGTAATCATTGTAGGGGCACAGCGAAGCGCTGAAGCGTCATAACAGTTTCATAGCTTGCTGTGCCCCTACGAAACAACCATGACCATCCTCTCCATTGACCATGTTCAGTTAGCGATGCCCGCAGGCGAGGAAGAAAAAGCGCGGGCATTTTATATTCGCATCCTCGGCTTCACTGAAATTCCAAAACCTCCCGAACTTGCGAAGCGCGGCGGCTTATGGCTTCAATGCGGCAACGTGCAAGTGCATCTCGGCGTTGAAAGCGATTTTCATTCCGCGCGCAAGGCTCACCCGGCGTTCATTGTGGACGACCTCGATGCGCTCCTCGGAAAGATTCAAGCGGCAGGCTACGAATGGGATTTATCCCAGCCGCCATTGGAAGGCTATAACCGCGCGCATGTGTTCGACCCGTTTGGAAATCGGATCGAGTTGATGGAGAAACTATAAATGTCGTTGCGAGAGTTTTTTGCGAAGCACCCCCCTCGCCAGAGGAGATTGCTTCGTCGCAACGAACGCTCCTCGCAATGACATTCTCAGACGATGAACACGCCTAGCGTTACCCTTTGGGCTGACCCAACCGCCCCGACCGAATCTACCCTTCGGCAACTTTTTGCAGATGAGGGCTTGCATCCGTACGCGTGGTCGAACGGAGCGTACGACACGTACGCGGCGCACTCACACGCGTACGATAAAGTCATCTATGTGGTGCGCGGCTCGATCACGTTCGGTCTGCCGGAGTTGAATCAAGCGTTTGAGTTGCACGCGGGCGACCGGCTCGATTTGCCCGCCGGGGTGGTGCACAACGCCCAAGTCGGCGCGCAAGGTGTGGTCTGTTTGGAGGGACACAAAGGCTGAGGGTGAGAAGCAGGTCGAAGTTGCGAAAGAAGCGGGTTCTTCATCCAAAAGAAAAAGCCCTCGTCTATGAACGAGGACTTCCTGTTCGTCGGCGTTTACCAATCTCCGTTGAGCCAGCCGCGCAATATCATCGCTTTGACCACGCTGTCGATCGCAACCATGTAAGCGGCGTCACGCATGTAATTCTTTTCGCTCAAACTGCGCTCATGCACGGCATTGAAGGCATTCGTCATGCGATGATCCAAACGCTGCAACACTTCTTCGTTCGACCAGTAAAAATTCATGTCGTTTTGCACTTGCTCAAAATACGAAACGGTGACTCCACCGGCGTTGCACAGAAAATCTGGAATGACAAACGTTCCGTTTTTCTTTAACATTTCGTCGGCTTCGGGCGTGGTAGGACCGTTCGCCGCTTCGGCAAGGAGTTTGACTCCTTTGGAAATTTTTTGAACGCTGTCTTTGTTGATCTGACCTTCCAGCGCGGCGGGGATGAGCACATTCGCATCCGCTTCGATCCATTTGTCGCCGTCGGAGGCTTCGTATCCGGCGTCCAACGCTTTTTGTTTATCCACTGTTCCGTATTGGTCGACGATCGAGATTAAGAAGTGGGGATTTACCCCGCCTTTTTTGCTGTAGGTGTATGCCTTTTTATCGTGACGGTCATAGCAGGAAACGCAGGCGACCTTGCCACCCAAAAGATCCACAAAGCCGATGGCGGCATGTTGCCCGACATTGCCAAAACCTTGTATGGCGGCGACGGAATCTTTCGGGTCGAGCTTGATGTGTTTCATGGCTTCGCGCACGGTATAGATGACGCCGAAGCCTGTGGCTTCTTTGCGCCCCAGCGAGCCGCCGCCGCCGACGGGTTTGCCGGTGAACACGCCCGGCGTATATTGACCGACCAGTTGCGAATATTCGTCCATCATCCAACCCATCATTTGGGCGGTTGTGCCGACATCGGGAGCGGGCACGTCGTTGCGCGGACCGATGTTCTTCCACATGGCGCGTACCCAGCCGCGGCACAACGCTTCCTTTTCACGGTCAGACAGCGCGGAGGGGTCTACCACGATGCCGCCTTTGCCGCCGCCGAGAGGGATATCCGCTACGGCGCATTTCCACGTCATCCAGGTCGCCAAAGCGCGGACGGTATCCAGCGTTTCGTCTGCCGCGAACCGAATACCGCCTTTGTTGGGTCCGCGCGCGTCGTTATGTTGTACCCGAAAGCCTTGAAAGACTTGAAGCGAGCCGTTATCCATGCGGACCGGAATGCGGAATGAATATTCACGTTGGGGCCAGCGCAACACTTCGCGCACGCCGGGCTCGAGTTTCAACAATTCTGCCACATGGTCAAATTGCGATTGTGCGATCTGAAAGGCGTTCACTTTTTCGGACATGGTTGTCTACTCCTGATAGGGAAATATAAACGGGCATCCCGGAAGGGAGCCCGCTTTCGAATGGAAGACGCTGAATGGACAGTCGTTGGAGGATGTCACAGCCTTTGTTTCCGTGAAGGATTGAAGGTTATCACGAGACTCAAATACTCGTCAATATTCAAAAGAACAGACCGGGCTTCCGCCCGGTCCGGTTGTAGTTATTCGAAGGGGTCCTCGTCCGCTTCGTCGTCTCCTTGGTCGAACTCGTATTCAACTTTGTCGCTGTCGAGATGCACCCAAAGGAGCAACACGTGCCCGTCCGAGGTTTCCACGTTGCGGGCGGCGAAGATCGGCGCGCTCTGTTCCACGCCAGAATCGTTGCGGTAATGCAAATGGATGGGCGCTTTGGCGTTCCATGCCCGGTAACAGCGTTCGACCAACGCGGGACCGTTGAACGTTCGCAAACGCGTCAACGCCGGGACGGATAACTGGGCGCGCTCGTTCAAGCCTAACGCCCAGCCGTCGTTCACCGCCTCGAAAATGGGGGGTGGACCCTCGATGATCGTGATCTTTTCGTCCATAGTGGCGACACTATACCATAAAAGACTTTCGACGCGGATTGCGATTCTATTAGACTTCCGTTGGAATTTCTCCTGAACAAAATTGCCAAGTAGACCGCTTGCGTGCAATCTTGCCGGTAGGTATACTAGACCCATGTTTCCAGAAAAGATCGGGATATATGAAATCAAGTCTGAGTTGGGACGCGGCGGCATGGCGACCGTCTACCGGGGATATGACTCACGCTTCGAGCGCGAAGTGGCGGTCAAGATCCTGCCGCCGGAGTTGCTCCACGCCGACCCGCAATTCAGAGCGCGCTTCCAACGCGAGGCGAAGATCATCGCCCAACTGGAACATCCTTCCATTGTGCCGGTCTACGATGTGGGCGAAACCGAAGACACGAAACTGCCCTACTTCGTGATGAAATACATGAACGGGGGATCACTTTCAGAGCGCATCAAAAAGGGAATCATGAGCGTGGCGGAGGCGGCGCGCATCCTCGAGCAGATCGCGCCGGGGCTAGATGAAGCGCACTCCAGAGGTTTCATCCATCGCGACCTCAAACCCAGCAATATTTTGTTCGACAGCCGAGGCACGCCGTATATTTCCGATTTCGGCATTGCAAAGATAAGCCAAGGCACGGGCACGATGACCGGCAGCGGCATCATCGGTACGCCCGCGTATATGGCGCCCGAACAAGCCACCGGCGACAGCGTGGACGGACGCGCCGATATATACGCGCTCGGCATCATCCTCTTTGAAATGCTGACCGGCAAACAGCCCTACGAAGCCGATACGCCGATGGCAGTTGCCATCAAACACGTCACCGACCCAGTGCCGCGCATTTTGACCTTCAACCCGAACTTACCCCCAGATATGGATCTGATCATCCAGAAGGCGATGGCAAAAGACAGGAATGACCGCTTCAATACGGCGGTCGAGATGGTTCAAACCCTCAAAGAAATCGCCGGGGATTTTGGTCCTGAGAAAAAGACCCAAACCCTCACTGCACTGCGGACAGCGGTCAAGCAAAAGCCCACTGACGGGAAGAAAAAACTTTCGCCTGCAACCATTGCGTTCATCGCGCTTGGCATCCTCGGCGTCGCGGCGGCGGGGCTCTTTCTCTCAAACCGGAACAGCCTCCCCGTCGCAAGTGAAGCGACTGACACAGCCGCGCCGGTATCCACAGCCACCGTCACAGCCGCGCCGACGATCGAATCCACAACCACGTCCGCGCCTGCAACTGAAACGCCCACTTTGATCCCGCCGACGGAAACTCTTGCTCCGCAAATCCCATTGATCGGCGGCGCGGATAAAGTTGCCTTCCTACGCAACAACGACATCTGGATCATGAACGTTGACGGTAGCGACCTGCGTTCGGTGACCAACGACGCGCGCGCGAAGAGCAACGTGGAATGGCTACCGGACGGCAACACCATTTTATACGTGACCGGTAAGACGGTAAAAACTGTGAACATCACCGACCAGCGTGAAGAGATTCTTACCAGTTTTGCCTCCGCCGAATATTTCGACGCGTTCCGCGTCTCGCCAGATGGACAGCAGGTTGCGGTCAGCGTCAACCGTGAACTGCACATCGTTCCATTCGATATCGGCGCGTTCACCGCCAACACCACCAAAGCCGACCTGCTCGCGATGAACGGTTGTCTCTTTTACAACAATATCGGCGTGAAAAATGTATGGTGGTCAAAAGATGGAGAAAAACTCGCTATTGAATTTTCCGCTCCCTCCGGCGCAAACGTGGCAGATACGATCCGCATCCTCGACATCCATCTTTGCAAAGCATCCGAACCGATCCGGCAGGATGAATTCCCCGCCGCGCGCTTCCAATTCCCGCTCGAGATCATCACCCTCAATTGGGACGGCAACCAACTCTTTGCATTGAACAGCAACATCCGCAACGACGGCTTCGGCGATCTCGTGTTCTACAATACGTTCACGCACAAAGCCGAAACGGTCGCGCCGGTGGACGGCAAGTGCTGTTACCGCGACGCGGCGTTCAGCCCAGACGGCACGTACGTCATCTTCGCTTTTCAGGATATCAACCTCGGCACTGAAAGCCCCATCGTGTTTTATTACATCCCCACCGGCTCGCTCACCACCGAGGGCGCGCTCGAACCTGTCGCGCTCCCCGATGGATTCTTTACACGTCGCAACGATGCGCCTCTGCCGGTCTTCCGTCCCTACCAGCCGTGATCACAAGTCTTTCAAAATTCGTTTGACCAATCCCGGTCCGCGATAGATCAAACTCGTATACACCTGAACCAGACTCGCCCCCAAGGCGAGTCTTTTCTTTGCGTCTTCGGGACTCGCAATCCCTCCCACACTGACGATCGGGATTTTCCCACCTACGCGCTTCACCACCTGACGTAAAACCGCTTCACCCCGACCTTTGAGCGGACTCCCACTTAGTCCGCCTGATTCTTCCCTTAGCCTTGATCTTGTTCCCTCTCTCGATAAAGTTGTGTTTGTCGCAATGATACCGTCCATACCTTTATCGAGAATGACACCGATCGCATCATCTAGTTCTTCATCGGTTAGATCTGGCGAAATTTTCACGAGGATGGGTCGTTTCAGGTTCCAAGTTTCACGTTCGAGGTTGATTTGGTTGAGCAAGTTTTCCAACATCTCTCGATTCTGCAACCTCCGCAACCCAACTGTATTCGGCGACGAAATATTGATCGTCAAATAATCCGCCAGCGGAGCAAACACCTTCATCAACTTGATGTAATCCTGCGACGCTTCTTCCAGTGGTGTATCTTTATTTTTTCCGAGATTAATACCCAAGATTATGTCATTGCGAGCCGCTGGTCGAGTAGGCGTGCTCTTCGCCGTATCGAGACCAAGGCGAAGCAATCTCCTCGCTACATATTCCATCCCCTTCGAGGGAAACCCCATCCGATTGATCACCGCCTCATCCTCCAAAAGCCGAAACACGCGTGGACGCGGATTCCCAGCCTGAGCCTGCGGCGTGACCGTGCCAACTTCGACGTGGCCGAATCCCAGCGCGGCGAGTCCGCGAACCGCGACGCCATCCTTGTCGTATCCCGCCGCGAGCCCGATTGGATTTTTGAATGTCAATCCGAACGCGTGGACGGGTTTTGATTCTATTTTGTAGAGTTGGCTGAGAAGAAAATTGGAAAATGAAAAGTTCCCCGCGACGCGCAGCAGTTGAAGAGTGAGCTGATGCGAAGTTTCAGGGTCGAGGGCAAACAGAAGAGGACGTAACAATAAGTACATATTTTCATATGTCATTGCGAGCGATGACGCCTTGGCGTCAGAGCGCGGCAATCTCGACTAATAATCACACAACAGTCACGATGAAAACAGGAGATTGCTTCGCTTCGCTCGCAATGACACCTAGAATTTTTTCTGTCCGCTCTTATCCAGAAAATACTGCACGAACTCCTCTTCGGGATGCGGAACATTCATCGTGGCGAACATCGCCGCCAGTTCGCCGCGGTGATGCGTGTTGTGATTCGGCGGCTGGACCATCATCTGCCACAACGGGAGGGTGAACGTCTCTCCCTTCGGGTTGATGTACGTTACGTCGCGCCACAGACTGGTATCGGTCTGCTCCGAGATGTATTCGCGCACGCTCTTCTCCACCTCCGTCCAATATTCTTTGATCGAAGCGACCGTCGGAAAATCCTTCGGGTCGAGGAACTCGCCTTTTTCGTCGCGCCAGCGCTGACGCCACATCCGCTCCGAGCTCATCATATGAACGAAAATCGCATGGACGGTCTCCCATGAATGTCCATGCTTGTGGAAGAGTTGCTCTGGGTTGAGGGTTTCAGCCACAGCCAGATAGCGCTTGTTCGCCCAGTAGTTGTAATCGTAGAGTTCAACCAGATAGTTTTTCAGGTTCATAGTTCTCCTCAAGGTTCGTTTTCTGGAAGAAGTTGGTACCAAAGATATCTTCCCATGTCTTCCCAGTATCTTTTCCAGCTCGCAGGATCGGCGCTGGGGTCGGATAATCCATCCGGGGCGGGAGGCATTTGCAACCGGCCGACTCTGCCCCAATCGTAGTTGGCTTCGTAGCTATGGGCTGGCGGGTTTACGGATAACACAGGCAAATTCAGATCGCCAAACACAGAAGAGCGATACGGAACGCTCCAATAGGTTTCGGAAAACAGTTTTTCACCGACTTTTATATTGGAAATCTCTAGCCCCATGGTAGTTGTCAAAGAGTCCATAACCGATAGACAGGAGCCTGAGTTAGCAACAAACATGGGAAAACTCACGAAACCAAATACCGGCTCGCGTACGACCATAACTTGATCTCCCAAAACAGGGTCAACGTGCAGGGGTGAAATGTGCGCGCCGCTGGAATTGACCAAGTCCATGTCCCAGATGGGAAGCGTTATCGTCAGGTACGCTTCGCTAGACGTCGGTCGGTTATAGGTCGTTGCTGTAATGGTTATCCAGAACAGCAGTTCGTTGTAGCCTCCCAATCGATTCATGACCATTCCTAGTTCGCGCTCGAATTCGGAAACTTCAATATAGAGGTTATTTGAGATTGTGTTGTTGAGAACAATATGATGAATCAACGACGGGTGAATGTATGTTACAGTAACGCGGATCGCCTGCAAGCCGTCTGCAGAAAAATCCTCAAAATCCGACCAACGTTCGGTGTACTTTCCCAACAACATAAACGCTTTCTGTTTTATGCTATCACGATACCGCGAATCGCCACTGTAATAGCCGTCGCGATACTCGGCATAGATGCTCGATACGGAAGTCAGTGAATGAGAGTCATAGGGGTCGTCTTGATTTGCGGGAGCGTTACAAGTCGGTACGACCTGTGGGGGCGCAGAATTCGTATTGCATCCCGTAAGAAGAACCCATACGCACAGCCAGATGCCAAGGATGTGCTGATGAAACCATAAGGTCCGACAACGCACAGCTCGATTCCTCCCGCCCCTATCCGCGTTTGGTTTCCCCTCCACCGGCGTTCATGCATTGCCGGATGGCGTTCTGAGTATACAGCCAAAATCCTATCTTTAGGCGCTCCTTTTTGGAGCTTCCCGCCGCCGACTCAGGTACGCTTCGGCTTCAAATGCTCTACGGTTTGGGCGATCCGTCGTGCACGCGTCTCATCCTTCTTCGCTTCGTTGATCCACATCACATATTCCCGTTGATGAGTGTAAGAGAGTTTGTCAAAGAAGGCTTTAGCTTCCTTGTGTTTCTTCAACTCTTTTATCAAATCCTTGGGAACTTCGACCACGCGCGGCTCGGTGTCCAACTCGACGGTGATCTTCACTTCATCGCCAAAAGACTTGCCAATCTTCGCGCGAATATCTTTGAGGATGACTAAGATGTGATTTGGTCCACCCATCCGCGACAAAATGCCGCGATAGGGAACTCCCTCGATCATTGCCTTGACTTTGGGACGCTTCGAACCGAACGCCGCCTCGACATCGAACGGAACTTCCACGAACGCCCCGCCTCCGCCCGCGTCAAGGATGGTCGCTTTGAAGGTGTGTTTTTTGGATTTCATTTCGCCTCCGATAAAAACTTCCTCGTCGCTTCTATTTTATCCTTCTCCACCTTCCCATTCCCCTCCCAAAACTCCAACAACTGACCAATCGTCAGCGCCGCGTGCATGGAGTAACCCGCCTGCGCCAGCGACTCATGCGCGCCCGATTGACGGTCAATCAGCACAACGACATCCTTCACGACCAAGCCCGCCTCTGTCAATTTTTCGATGGCTTCGAATTTACTTCCGCCAGTGGTGGCGAGATCGTCAATGACGACGACCGTCTCGCCCGCGTGATACTCGCCTTCGATCTCGGCTTTCGTGCCGTAAGTCTTCGCTTCCTTGCGGGGGTAGATCATCGGGTAATTGCCAGCCAGAGAAATTGCCGTTGCAATTGGTATCGCGGCGTAGGGCAAGCCTGCAATTCGAGAGAACTGAAGCGTTGAGAGGATTGGCAAGTAAGCCTGCGCGACATCCGCAAGCAGTTTGGGATGGGTGATGATTCGGCGCAAGTCAATGTAAATGGGACTCGTTAGTCCCGACTTGAGGGTGAACTCGCCGAACTTGATACAGCCAGCGGACAATAAGTCATCGGCGAGGGATTTTTGTAATGAGGCAAGTTCGGTCATACATTGTCCCTTATGTTGTTTTCTTTCTGCTCAAAGATTTCATATAATTTTGGATCGCTTCCCGTGTTGTGATCCAATTGCGTCCTTGTTTGACCGCTTCGATTCGACCCATACGGGCAAGCAGACTAAGATATTCCTGTGAGTAGGGGGTCCCTTGCGCGGCTTGAGCAAGTGGAATCCATGCGCCACTCTTATCAGGCTTCGTTGTTTGCTTTTTACCTGCATTGAGATATAAAGTAAGACTGCGCTCCACAGCCTTGCCGACAAAATTGATCAAAGATTTTTCTTTGCCGTCATCTGCCAAAGCAAGAACACGATAATAGGATTGACGATCCGTTCGCAAAATAACGGTGGGTGGATATCCATTTTGCATCAGAATAAGATTCATAACTAAACGCGCAGTCCGTCCATTTCCATCAACAAAAGGGTGTATTTTTACAAGACGATGATGCGCCAATGCAGCAAGAACAACGGGATGTGTTGATTTTTCGGCTTTCGTTATCCATTTTGCCCACTCCGTCATCTGGGCGGGAACTTCCCACGCTTCAGGCGGAACATGCCGCGCTCCCGCAATTTGTACTTGCGTGGTTCGATAATTCCCTGCGCTGGCGTCGTCAATTTGAGAAAGCACCAGGTTATGAATTTGCCTTACGTGGAACGGCGTCAGTTTCACCTGATCGGCAACAAGCTTTTCCACAAATTCAATCGCATCACGATGATTGGTGACCTCAAAATGCTCGCGAAGAGTCTTGCCGCCGATGGTCAGTCCCGTTTCAAGGATCAGGCGCGTTTCCTGTAATGTGACTGTGCTGCCCTCGATTGCATTGGAGTTATAAATCCACTCCACAAGAATTTGATCACGTAAACGATTGACCACCGCAGTGGGGAGAGGCCGCAAGTCATCTAATTGAGATTTTTTGCGTTCAATTCTTTCGAGAAGGCGGGTTTCGATCATGGCTCTCCAGTTAATATCGGATAGGCGATTTATTATATCATCCGATACTAGCTGTTACTTACCCAATGCTCTTTTAATATGCAACATCTCATCCCGCAACTCTGCCGCGACCAATTTAGGATTCTCCGCACGCGAGATGCCTCTCGAAATGGGAATCAACATCCCGCTTCCATCGGACCTCAAGCCTGCCCGCAAAGCCGATTCGAGTTCGCCGCCCTGCGCGCCGACGCCTGGGGCGAGGAACCACAAATCTGGCGCGACGGCACGGACGCGCTTCAACGCGTCCACGTGAGTTGCGCCGACGACGAGTCCGATGTTGTTGCGCGTGTTCCAAGATTGGGCGAGGTGGGCGACATGAATATAAAGCGGCTCATAGACTTCCGAAGTCTCCGAGACTTCGGAAGTCTTGACAACAATATCTTGCAAATCGCCGCTCCCCGCGTTACTCGTCTTGCACAACAGGAATACGCCTCGTTCTGGATAATTCAAAAACGGCTCGATCGAATCTCTTCCGAGATACGGGCTGAGCGTGATGCAATCCACGTCGAGAGTTTCAAATGCGGATTTGGCGTAGGCTTCAGCAGTGGATGCAATGTCGCCGCGTTTGGCGTCGAGGACGATGGGAATCTTCGACCCCATCCGCTTCGACTCATCGTGGATGGCAGACACGATTTCCTTGAGCGCTGTCCACCCTTCGGCGCCGAAGACTTCGAAGAATGCCGCGTTGGGTTTGAATGCCGCGGCGTAGGGAGCGGTCGCCTTAATTAGAGTCAGGCAGAAGTCGAGGGCAGACGCGGGAGAAGGCTCCCTAAGTTCGCTCACGTGTGGGTCGAGTCCAACGCAGAGTAGGGAGGAGCAGTCGTCGACGCGTTTTTCCAAAAAAGAAAAAAAAGTTTCCATGGGTGAAGTATACAAGTAAACACGTAAACAGGTAAACACGGAGCCATGTGTCTACTTGTCTACGTGTTTACCTGTCTCCGTGTCTACGCCTTGCCCAACACCATCGCCAGCAACGCCATTCTCACGTAGAGACCGTATTCCATCTGGCGGAAGTACGCGGCGCGGGGATCGTCGTCGAAGTCCATGCTGATCTCGGTGACGCGCGGGAGCGGGTGCATCACGATCATCTTTTGTTTGGCGGCTTGCATCACGGCGGGGTCGATCACGTACGCACCCTTGACCTTTTCGTACTCGGCGGGGTTTTCGAAGCGTTCCTTTTGGACGCGTGTGACGTACAGCACGTCGGTTTCGGGCAACACGCTTTCGAGCGACGAAAATTCGTTTTGCGAAATGCCTTTCTCGCTCACTTCGTCCATCACTTCTTTCGGCATCTTCAAAATATCGGGCGAGACGTAATTCAACTTCACGTTGAACAACGACAGCAAACGCGCCAGCGAATGGACCGTGCGTCCGTATTTCAAATCGCCGAGCATGGTGACGGTGAGACCATCGAAGCCGCCGAGCTCTGCTTTGATCGTGAACGCGTCGAGCAATGCCTGCGTGGGATGTTCGTCCGTGCCGTCGCCCGCGTTGATGAGCGGTTTGCGCATCGCCTTCGCCGCAATCGCCGCCGATCCCGTTTCGGGATGACGCAGGACGACCACATCCGCATAACATTCGAGCGTGCGGACGGTGTCGGTGAGCGTTTCGCCTTTCGTCACCGACGAATACTTCACCTCGTTGATCGGGATGACCGAGCCGCCGAGCCGCTCCATCGCGGCGGTGAACGACGACGACGTTCTCGTTGACGGCTCATAAAACAAGTTGGCTAAAATTTTTCCTTTCAGCAGGTCGAACGTCCCGACGCGCTCGACCATGCCGCGCATCTCGTGCGCCACACCGAACACGTACTCCAAGTCGGCGCGGCTGAACTGCTTGACGGATACGATGTCCTTGCCGTACCACGCGGCTTCTTTATTTTCGCCAAACGGCAGATGGGTGGAGGATGAATTTGTGGGCATGGGGCTCCTTGAGGTAATTGGGGATTGGTAATTGGTAATTGGAAGATTGGGAGAATTAGAGAATTGGAGATTGGAGACTAGAGACTGGTGGTTGAGTAGCCTTGAGCGGTTTTTGCGAAAGGCGTATCGAAACCACGCTTCTTTCGACGGGGGAGGCTGGTTCTGCTTCGACGGTTTTTCCTCGCTGATGGTTTATGGTGTTTCATTGATGTTCCCGTTCCTATCTATGAAAATAGCAGTTATCCCTGTTCTCGATTTTGCCAAGAACGGTAATCTTCTCCATAGATTTCTAAACTGCTTTATGTCTGGCAATGAAATGCTATATTTTGCGTTTGGGTCTTCCATGCGTTGCAGGGTTTCACCAAGAATACCAAGAAAATAATTCACTCTCATTGCATCCCGTGAACCTTGCCCTTTGACCTCAATAATCCACCTTTTATTTTCCTTTGTAGCGTCAATATCAATTCCATGAACGCGTCCCCATGCTATTTTTACTTTCCAGCCCTGGGCAACTAACCAATCTTCCAAAACTTTTTTGAGCATGTCTTCAGAAAAAATATCATCAAACTCACCCTCGTCTTTCTCTTTTTGTTGGGGTAGAACATTTATTTCCTGACCAGTCAAATAATTTCCAATAGGCTTTCCACTAATTTTTCTTCGAATTAAGATGCCCCTCTTTTTCAACTCTCTACAAGCAATATTAACTGGCTGTTGAGGTTTACCAATGCCAAAGAGTTCATCTGTGATATTTCTATCAGACAAGCCTGGTTTGCGTTTGAGCAATTCAACGATTTTTTCAGCAAGTGTCATTTCTTTCATCTTTCATCTTTCCATTCAAACAAATGATTTGCCAGCGGAATGACATTGACCAGCGGCTCTTCGTAGGGATGCACGCGCTTGATCGCTTCGAGCGCGTCCTTCACCAACTCGCGCTTGCAATTGACTTCGAGTTTGTATTCCGCCACTTCATTGACCTCGCCAACTGTCCCTGTGAAGGGATTTGCTTCTTCACGCGGGCGGAAAAATCCACGCACAGGGGTCAATGCGACGCAGTGATCGTAATTTCCGATCACGCCCACGCCGATCTCCGAGAGAGCGTCGGCGAGTTTCATGGCGTGGTCCTGCGGGATGAAAATTTCGAGTTTTACGTCAGTGAAGTTCTGCATGGCATTATCCTTCCGTCATTGCGAGCCCCGAGGCTCAAATGCCGAGTGGGCGAAGCAATCCCCAACATAACGAGGAGATTGCTTCGTCGGGGAGAACGCCCTCCTCGCAACGACATTCATTTACAAAGACTTCGGAAGTCTGAAGTCTGACGCATCACAATTTTTCCAATAATTCTGCGGGGCGTAAGATGTCCACGCCCTCAAAGGGATTCAACACAAGCAAATCATCATCGCCTGTGACAATGACATCCGCTTCGCCTGCGAGCGCGGCTTCGAGAAATTTGTTGTCTTTGGGGTCACGACAGGTAGTGATCGTTTGTTTCGGTATGACCAATTCCCCGCGCAAGCGCACAAGATTAATCAAAGCCTCAATATCGCCAGACTGTATGTGATATTTCTGCTGAATCTTTGGACGACCCAAAACATCGGCAACTTCAAGCATCATCGGCGTGGAATAGATCGCTGTGAACCGTCCATCGCGCAGGGCATGGAGAACGCTTCCAATCGTCCCTTTTGGAGAAATCAGCGCGCTAACCAATATCCCTGTATCCACAACAACGCGCATCCGTTACCCCTTGCGAGCGGCTTCGATGTCCGCCGCAATTTCTTCGTCGCTGAATGAACCGTTGAGTTGGGCGAGTCGATTCCAAACCTGATCAAAGCGCGCAAGGACTTCGCTCTCCTGCATCTGTTGATACCGTTGGTAATCTTCATAGGGAAGAAGCACGGCTTCAGGGCGCGAGCCGCGCGTCAACACAAGCGGGATTCGCTTGCGAACCACATCCTCAAAGAACGAACGGAACTGCCGCTGGAGTTCGGTGACGCCGATAATTTTCTGCATTTCAAATCCTTTCTACATACCACAATATGTATTTTAGCACATACAATCAAAATCGGATATTCTGCCCGAACCCCTTTTCTGCCAACACTTTTCCATCCTCGAATGCGACTTTTCCCCGCAGGACGACCCGCTTCACGCGCCCTTTGACCTGCCACCCCTCGAAGGGAGTCCAGCCGCAGCGTGAGAATTGGTCCGCCGCTTTGATCTCGTAGGAGGCGGTCTCGTCTACCTCGATCCATGTTTCGGGTTGTTCGGGGAGGTGGAAAATCTTGCGCGGGTTGATAACGCTTTTCTGGATCAAATCGTCTAAGGTCAAACGTCCAAGGTCAACAGCGGTGAGGAGGAGGGGCAGAAGGGTTTCAAGCCCAGGGAAGCCAGGCGGAGGATTCTCCGAGTCTTTTTCTGCGAGGGTGTGCGGGGCGTGGTCGGTGGCGAAGCAGTCAATCACATCCATGTTTTGCCAGAGGGCTTCGACATCTTCTTTCGTGGCGAGGCGGGGGCGGACTTCCTTGCGACCATTCAAGGTTTCTCCCTCACCCCTAACCCCTCTCCCGCTGGGAGAGGGGGATTCTGCTGTCAGAAACAAATGATGCGGGCAGACTTCACAAGTAACTTTAATTCCTCTTTCTTTGGCGGCTTTGATGAGCAGGATCTCTTCTTTCAACGAGACGTGAGCGATGTGAACGGGACGATCATAGATTGCGGCGAATAAAATCCCAGCCGCCATGGTACGTGATTCAGAGTGGAGGACGATGGGCATGTCCTTTGGGAAGTTGATGAAGTGTGGCGTCCACAAGGTCATGTCGTCGAGGCGGAGTTCGCCGAAGGTGGAGTCGAGATACATTTTCAAGCCTGCGGATTTGTCCGCAAGCGAGGCGACGATGTTTGCGTTGTCGGGTCCTGCGCCGAGGAATTGGGCGTAGTCGCAACGCGCTTTTTGTTTGGCGGCATCGAGGGCGAGATTGAGAGTCGCTTCGTCGAAGATGGGCGGCTTGGTGTTGGGCATGGCGAGGATCATCGTCACGCCGCCAGCGAGGGCGGCTTGGGTGACAGTGTCCCAATCTTCTTTGTGGGTCTGCCCAGGTTCACGCACATGGACGTGAGGGTCGATGAGGCCGGGGAGTTTTAGCATAGCCACTTCCTAAATTCGACCCTCACCCCTAGCCCCTCTCCCTTGCAGGGAGAGGGGAATATAGGATAAAAAAAGAGAGCCGATGATGGCTCTCTTTTGAATGGGGAAGAAAAGGTTGAGGAAACTGAATCAGGTCGAAAGTCCAGAATGAAGCGGTTGGTCATTTCGGCGTGATTCTATGCGGGCGGGGGAATCTGTCAAGAGGCGGGGTATAATCCAGCCGATATTTTTTAAATAAAAGAGGAAAGCATGACATATCAGAACGTAAAAGTCCCCGCGGGCGGGGCGAAGGTGACGATCCAAAATGGAAAGTTGAATGTGCCCGACAATCCGATCCTGCCGTTTGTGGAGGGCGACGGCACGGGGCGCGACATCTGGCGGGCGGCGCAACGCGTGTTCGAGGCGGCGGTGGAGAAGGCGTATGGCGGCAAACGCAAAATCCATTGGATGGAAGTGTACGCTGGCGAGAAATCGTACAAGATGTTTCAATCGTGGTTGCCCGACGAAACCGTGGAAGCCTTCACCGAATTTTTGGTTGGGATTAAGGGCCCGCTCACGACGCCCATCGGAGGCGGCATCCGCTCGTTGAATGTTGCCCTGCGGAAATTGCTCGACCTGTACGTGTGCCTGCGACCTGTGCGCTATTTCAACGGCGTGCCTTCGCCTGTGAAGACTCCTGAAAAAGTGAACATGGTCATCTTCCGCGAAAACACGGAGGACATTTACGCGGGCATCGAGTTCGCCAATGGGACGGAAGACAACGCGAAATTCAAGAGGCTGTTGAAGGAGTCGTTCCCGAAGGAGTATGCCAAGATCCGCTTCCCCAATTCAAGCGGAATCGGATTCAAGCCCGTTTCGGTCGAAGGGACGGAGCGACTCGTACGCGCCGCGATCGAGTATGCCCTGCTGTACAAACGCCGCAGTATCAACTTCGTGCATAAGGGCAACATCATGAAGTTCACCGAAGGCGCGTTCAAAGATTGGGCGTATGACCTCGCCAAACGCGAGTATCGCAACGACGTGGTCACCGAACGCGAGACGTGGATCTTCAACAACAAGGAAAGTAACCCCGATCTTTCGGTGGAAGGCAACGCGGAAACTGTTGACCCGGGTTTTGACATGATGGCGCCTGCGCAACAAGCGGAGATCAAAGCGGAAGTGGAAGACGCGCTCAAGTTATGGCCTACGCACGGCGACGGTAAGTGGAAGTCCAAATTGCTGTTGAAAGATTCGATCGCCGACGTGACGTTGCAACACGTGCTGATGCGTCCGCAGGATTTCGACGTGATCGCCACAATGAACCTGAACGGCGATTACATCTCCGACGCGCTCGCCGCGCAAGTGGGCGGGATTGGCATCGCCCCAGGCGCGAACATCAACTATGCGACGGGTCACGCCATCTTCGAGGCGACTCACGGCACCGCGCCGAAATACGCCGACCTGGACAAGGTGAACCCTGGTTCGGTCATTCTTTCGGGCGAGATGATGCTCCGCTACATGGGCTGGACCGAAGCCGCCGATTTGATCGTCAAAGGCATGGAAGGCGCCATCATGGCGAAGACGGTCACGTTCGATTTTGCCCGCCACATGAGCGACGTGAAGGAAGTGAAATGCTCCGAGTTCGGGGATGCGGTTATCAAGTGGATGGATAAAACTCCCAAGTTGAAAGTTGAAGGTCCCAGGTTGAAAGTCAAGAGCAAGAAGGTCGCCAAGAAGAAAGTTGCGAAGAAATCGGCGAAGAAAACGACAAAGAAAAAGTCGAAGAGGTAGAAATGAAAAGTCGGGACTGGAAGGTCCCGACTTTTTGATTCTGATTGTCATGCCGAGCGATGGAAAAACACCTCTACGATTAGCTCAGAGACCCTTCGCCTATCGGCTCAGGGTGACATGCCAACGTTACTTCACATCCACCAACTCCACATCGAAGATCAGGGTGGCATTCGGCGGGATGACGCCGCCTGCGCCGCGCTCGCCATAGGCAAGTTCGGGCGGGATGATGAGTTGGGCTTTGCCGCCGACCTTCATCAGCGCGATGCCCTCGTCCCAGCCTTTGATGACGCGTCCCGCGCCGAGTGGAAACGTGATCGGTTCGCCGCGTGAGACGGAACTGTCAAACACGCCTCCATCCTGAAATTTGCCTGTGTAATGCACGCTGACCGTCTTCCCCGCCTCGGCTTGCGCGCCCGCGCCTGCCTGCACTTCGATGTATTCCAATCCGCTTGAGGTTTTCATCGGTTCTCCTTTTGAAATCTGATATTCGTCCATTGTACCTTTGTGCCGATGAAACAAAAAGCCGTCCACGCAAGACGGCTTTATCATAAATGACCGAATCGGTCATGGAGCGGATAACGCTCCCGCTTCTTCAGCCGTTTTCGGCATTCCGTTCATCACCCAACGGATGAAGGCGTCTATCACATTCGGCTTGAGTGGGCGGTTCGGCGGCATAACGCCGATGATCTCCCGCCCATTCTCATCCAAAATGGGATGCTCCTGTATGACTTGCAAGAAATAACTATTGAGATCGCCGGGAACGAGGTTGTGTTCGGAGTTATCGCCGGTGGTCAAGATTTCATCGTAGGTCGTCATCAGATAGTTATTGTTATCCCTGTCCGCGCGATGACAGGACACGCAATACCGGTTGACGATCGGCTGGATGTGAACGTCGTACGAGGGGACTTCGCCCTCTGCCAGCGGCGGGAACAGCGGTTGCAACGCTTCTTGCGGGACATCGAACCGGTCGTCCCACATATAGCGCATGAACGTGACGATGTAATCTACTTCGCTGCGGGAGAGTTCGCCGCCATAGGTTTTGCCGAACGGAGGCATCCCCGCGTTGGGACGCCCATACGCGACCACTTCGTACATTGCAGAGTCGGTGATGGTGTACAGCACATCGCGGCTGTTGATGGGCGTGATCTTCTCGCCTTCGAGTCCCTGCACGCCTTCGATGACCGCGACCGAACCGTCGTCGCCGTGACATTCCGTGCAATGAATGGAGTATAGGTCCTGCCCGGCGAGAATCTGTTCCGGCAGAGTTGTCGCGACCTCGGTCTCGGCAGTTTCTCGTTCGGGCGCGATGACGAGAACCGTCCCTGAGATAACGATCATGGAAAGCGCGGCAAGGCTCCCCGTCCAGAGCATGAGGCGTGTGTTATTCCGAAAGAGGAAGAAGAGGAGGTAGGCAGTCAGAGGGATGAAAATCCCAGAAACGGTTTGCAGTAAGCCCAACAAGGGCGAGCCGTCCTCCGAAACGGTGGGGACTTCGGAGGTCAGCGTCAACAGCACGATGCCCACCACCATGATAGACATGATCGAAATGGGCAGGACGCGTTTGGCGTAGTGGCGGCGCGGGGATCGTTCGATGAAGGGGAGTAACGTGAGGATGCCGATCGCGATGCCCGGAATGAGAACGGTGGCGATCCACTCGATCTTGCCGAGCAGCGGGAGTTGCCCATACAGCGCGAGGAATTTGAAGAGGAAGAGGAAATACCACTCAGGACGCGGGATGTAGGAAGTATCGCTGGGGTCGGCTTTGGCTTCGGGCGCGACGCCAATAAAGGTTGCGAGCAAAACCAGCAGGATGAAAATGGCGAATGAGACAATAACATCTTTGAAGAGGCTATCGGGCCAGAAGAATTCGCCTTTTTCCACTTCCTGTTTGTAGCGTTCGTTGATCTGCTTTTTGAACTCGTCGTTCATGTCAATCGTCCTTTTTGGGCCAGTGCGATTCGCCGTGGCGCATCACGAGAAACACGTGAAATCCGATCAGCGCCGCCAGCGTGACGGGCAGAATCCAGATGTGCGCGGAGAAGAAGCGTTGCAACGTGAGCGCGCTCAGTTCGGGTCCGCCGCGCAAGACTTTGAGGATGAACTCGCCGATGAAAGGAACCGTCCCTGCGATCTGTGTGCCGACCACCGTAGCCCAATAGGCGCGCTGGTTCCACGGGAGCAGATAGCCGGTGAAACCCATCCCCAGCGTGACAAGGAGAAGCCCGACGCCGAGAAGCCAGGTCAGTTCGCGCGGGTATTTGAACGAGGCGGTGACGAACACGCGCAGCATGTGGATGAAGACCACGATCACCATCAGGGTCGCCGCCCAGTGATGGATGCCGCGTATCAGCCAGCCGAAGGAGACCTCCTCCATGATGTATTGGACTGAATCGTAGGCGTGGTCGGGCGAGGGCGTGTAATACACCGTGAGAAAGATGCCTGTGGTCACCAGTATCACAAAAAGGAACAAACTGGCGGAGCCAAGCGTGTTCCACCAATTGCCTTTGGGTTCGGGGCGGTCGAGCAGGCTTTTGTAAAGGTCATTGAACCCGATGCGCTCATCGAGCCAGATGTAGATTTTTTTCCACATGACGGATCAGCCCTCCTTGAAAAATATCTCGATGAGACCGTTTTCGGCGACGCGATGTTCGGCGTAGACATCCAGCGGACGCGGGGGAGGTCCGTCCAGCACTTCGCCCTCTATGCTGAATTTCGCATCATGACAGGGACAGATGAACGCCTCCGCTTCGGCGGACCAGTTCACCGTACAGGCAAGATGCGTACAACGGCTGTTGAGGATGAGCAGGTCGGCTGGGTCGTCCGATGTGCGGATGGCGTATCCGCCAAACGAGGATGCGGTCCGTTCCCAGCCGTTGACCTGTACGCGCGTGAACGAAAACGGATAGGGGATACCGGCTTGCATATCCTCAAACTTGCCGATGGGAATCCAGGCTTCCTTGCCGCCTTCGCGCAGGGCAGGGTCAATGAGATAAGAAATAACGGGCAAACCAATGGCGGCGCCGATCAGTCCGCCGATGATGCCGGTCGTCACTTTGATAAATTCACGGCGAGAGAGTTCCTGCGAATCGGACATGTGAAAGACTCCTCTTAGGTGAAGGCGGATGAATTTCGTTTCTTGCTGAATACCGAAAAAGCGCCGTTAAATCCCTTTTATCTGGATCCGTCTGTGGCGAATTTCGATTGATGAAACATTTTCTAGCACGCGGGTCGAGCAAGTAATTCGTATTATATGGGTCTGCTTCCTTTTATTGAATGACGGCAGGAATAAAAATGGCAGGATATTTGTCACGATTCGATTCGCCCTCATTTTTCAGATAATCGAGAGTAAAATTGGTTTTTATAAAATAAATGTGGGAGAGGCGCAGGTCTCTTTCCAAGAATTGGAGGTATCCATGAGCGAACGAAATATCAATCTTTCCTCGGCATTGAGATATAAAGGAGGAAGTCCGTACCTGTCTTACATTTTACACCGCATCGGCGGGGCAGGCATGGCGTTATTTTTGACGATGCATGTGGTGGCATCGTTCCTGGAGAGTAGGGATTTTGGAGTTGGTTCGCAAGTGGGGGATGTGTTGAACGATATTTTTTATAACCCCGTTTTCCAGTTGTTCATCTTTTTTTGCATCTTCTTCCACGCTATTAACGGACTGCGCATCACCATCCTCGATCTGTTTCCGAAGTTAATGGATCATTTTCGAGAGATCATCTGGATCGAATGGGCGGTCTTTTTCGCGGTCTACGGTTTTGCCGTCTACGTGATCTTGCGGGCAGAGTTCGGAGGCTGACATGGAACAGACCAAACCTAGAACGTTACCCGTCAGCAAGCGCGGCATGAGTTTCGAAACCTTCATGTGGCTCTATACGCGTCTTTCCGCGCTGGCGATCTACGCGCTGATCATCGTCGGTCTGGTCGGCGCGTTGATCATGGGCGCCCGCAACGAGATGAATTTTGCGGAGGTCATGCGCTGGGCGTTCAACCCCAACATCCACCATGCGCACGCCACCGACGTGACTAACTTGGCTCCTTACGAGGGACAGTTTTGGAAATTGATCGCCATCCTCCTGCTTTTGGTGACGGCATCGCACGGCGTGCATGGGGTCATCGTCATCTTCGACGATTACTTCGCCAAACCGTTACAGCGTCAGTGGGTCCGATATATCAACATGGCGATCTTTGTCGCGGTTATGTTGATGGGCATCTATATCATTTGGAAAGCATGAAGTTCGTTAAGCATAGAACCACCCAGGAGCAATTCATGGCAAATGTTCACCAGTTTGACGTAGTCGTTGTGGGCGCGGGAGGGGCGGGACTCATGGCGGGACTCTACGCCTCGCGCGGCGCGAAGACGGCGGTCATCAGCAAGTTGTATCCCACGCGTTCGCACACAGGCGCGGCGCAAGGCGGAATCAGCGCGGCGCTGGGCAATTATGAGGAAGACAAGCCCGAATGGCACATGTACGACACGGTCAAAGGCTCGGACTATCTCGGCGACCAGGATGCCATCGAGTTTATGACCAGCGAAGCGATCCACGCGGTGCTTGAACTCGAACACATGGGGCTTCCCTTCGACCGCACGCCCGAAGGGCGCATCTCACAACGTCCGTTCGGCGGGCACACCAATAACGAAACGGGCAAACCCGTTCGGCGCGCGGCGCACGCGGCAGACCGCACGGGTCACATGATTCTGCAAACGCTGTACCAGCAATGCATCAAGAATAACGTCACGTTCTTCGACGAATATCAAGTGATCGACTTCATCATGGTGGACGGCAAAGCGACCGCCGTCGTTGCGATTCAACTGGCGACGGGCGAGTTCCACACCTTCCACGCCAAAGCGATCATCTTCGCCACTGGCGGACACGGACGCATCTTTGAAGTGACCTCGAACGCGTACGCCTACAGCGGCGACGGCGCGGCGATTCTTTTCCGACGCGGCATCCCGCTCGAAGATATGGAGTTCTTCCAGTTTCATCCGACGGGCATTTACAAACTCGGCATCCTCATCACCGAAGGAGCGCGCGGCGAAGGCGCGGTGTTGATCAACGGCAAGGGCGAACGCTTCATGCCGAAGTACGCGCACACCGTCAAAGATCTCGCTTCGCGCGACGTGGTCAGCCGCGCCATCCTCACCGAGATCAAAGAGGGACGCGGCGTGGACGGAAAGAATTATGTCTATCTGGATATCCGCCCTGAGACGGTGAACAAATACGCCGCCGAAGACGGACGCACCAACCCCGACGGTTCGCCCTACACCATCACTGGCGACACGATCCTGAAAAAGATTCCCGACATCGTGGATTTCTGCCGCGTCTACCTCGGAGTGGACCCGGTCACCCAAATGATGCCGACTCAACCGACCGCGCATTACACGATGGGCGGAATCCCGACCAACAAGTTTGGCGAAGTGGTGGTTGACGATAAAGGCACGACCGTCCCTGGGTTGTTTGCGGCGGGCGAGTGCGCGTGCGTGTCCGTCCATGGAGCGAATCGACTCGGGACGAATTCCCTGCTCGACCTCGTCGTCTTCGGCAAGCACGCGGGACTCAAAGCCGCCGAGTACGCCAAGTCGGCTGACTGGGCGAAATTGCCCGACGATGCCGAGGCAGGCGCAAGGTCCGAATTGGAAGCGTTGCGGAATGGGTCAGGTACAACGAACGAGTACGATCTATCCAACGAGATGAAGAAGATCATGTTCGAGGATGTCGGCGTTTATCGGAATGAAAAAGGTATGACGACCGCGCTGGAACGCGTGCGCGACATGCAGAGACGTTACAAAGAAATCCGCGTGAGCGACACGGGAAAGATTTTCAACACCGAGTTGTTGAACGCGTGGGAACTCGGCAACATGCTCGCGGTGGCGGAAGCGGTGGCGGCATGCGCGTTGAACCGCAAAGAGTCGCGCGGCGGGCACGCGCGCGAGGATTACCCCGAACGCGACGATGCCAATTGGTTGAAGCACACGTTGATCCGCAGAGTTGACGGCAAGTTGGAGATCAGTTACAAGCCTGTGGTGATCACGAAGTTCCAGCCGAAGCCGAGAGTTTATTAATTTATGTCATTGCGAGTCTTCGAGAAGCAATCTCCTGTGTTCGAGGAGATTGCTTCGGGCGAAGAGCAAGAGCGCCCTCGCAATGACACATGGAGTCTGATATGGAAGTCACTGTAAAAATTTTTCGCTACAACCCTGAGAAGGACCAGCGCGGACATTACGAGACGTACACCGTGGAAGCGCATGAGAATGACCGCGTCCTCGATGTGCTCGAGTTGATCAAGGGTCACAAGGACGGGTCGCTGGCGTTCCGTCGTTCGTGCGCGCACGGCGTCTGCGGCTCGGACGCGATGCGCATCAACGGTCACAACATGCTGGCGTGCAAGACTCTCGTGCGCGACGTGGGCGCGCAGATCACCATCGAGCCGTTGATCGGTTTGAAAGTGGAAAAAGACCTGATCGTGGATATGGAGCCGTTCTTCGACAATTACAAGAAGATGCTTCCGTATTTCATCAACGACTCGCCGCTTCCCGCCGACGGGAAGGAACGGTTGCAGTCTCCCGAACAGCGCGCCCGCTTCGACGAAACCACCAAGTGCATTTTGTGCGCGGCTTGCACCACGTCCTGCCCGTCGTTCTGGGCAAGCGACGAGTATTACGGTCCCGCCGCGTTGATGGCGGCGCATCGCTTCATCTTCGATAGCCGCGACGAGGGCGCCTCGCAACGCTTGCAGATCCTCAGCGAGACGAACGGAACGGTGCGCTGTCACACCGCGTATAACTGCACGAACGCTTGTCCGCGCGATATTCACATCACGAAGGCGATCGGTGAGTTGAAGATGGCGATGGTGACGGGGAAGTTGGAGTGAGGGACGCCCGGTGGTTGAGTAGGGTCGATGCAAGTCGAGACCCGTATCGAAACCACCTGTAATTGGTAAATAGTAATTGAGGATTGGAGAATTAGAGAATTGGGGGGTGGAGACTAGAGACTAGAGACTGGAGATTGGAGACTGGGCAAGCCGTGTCTGTGAGGATGCGGCTTGTTTTATTTCAGGTTTATAATGCTAGTTACGATTGGGGTAAACAACGAGCGATAAATGGTAAAGGAGAGATTGCCATGAGCAACAAGAGCAAATCAATCATTCGTGCTGGCGCGTTGCTTTTGCTTGTCCTTGCCCTGCTGGGACCGTGGATGTATGACTATGTCTCCGTGCCAGCAGAGTATACGTGTGATAAACCTTTTATCAGGCTGGATAGCGATTTTTGCGGGATTCCATTGTCGGTAATTCAATTTTTCAACTGGTTTGCCATCGGATTTCTGTTCCCCTTTCTAACAACTGCGGTTTTGATCTGGAAAGTTGAAACGCATCGGTTGCGAACGATCAACCTAGTTGCGTGGGCGCTGGCTTTCCTCTTAACCCTCCTATTGTTTTATGTCCAGCTACAAGATCAAGCATTTCGACTATGGGGTCTCTGGCTTTACGTCCTTGTGGCATTCGGTATGTTAGCAGTTGAGTTTCTCGCGTTCAGAAACTCCCCAAGAAACGACTGATTGGTTCCATCCGCCTGACGGAATTTTTCTACGGACTTTCCTTCCAATAAGAATACTGAAAATCTGGGTTGTCTTGTTGCAGAGCGGCGATTTCCGCTTCGCACATGAGCGACTGCCCGGAGGTTTGTCCCTCCGTTTTGTAGATTCGCCCGATCAGGCGCGGATCGCTCCAGTGTTCACGGTCCACGTAGCCGAGGCGGTACGAATCGCCTCCGCTTTCGTAGCACCAATCCTGTCCGTAGATGATCATCGGCTCGGGAAGCGTGAGGATATCGCGCGGGGTCAACTGAGAAAGCGATTCGGGATAATGTCCCTCGCGGGCGTAAAACGCTTCGACGGCGTTCACGATTCTTTCCGCCCTTTGGGCTGTCACCGCTCGAAAGTCAACTCTCTGCGCCTGCGACGAAATCGTTACCAGCAAGACCGGCAGAATCAAGATATAGAGCCAGCCCGCCAGTTTCGTTCGCGACGGCAGAGCGATGAGCAGGGTCAGCCCGGAAAGTAAAACCGCACAGAACGGAATGAAAAGCCAGAAGTAACCGAGGCTGTCATAGGTGTTATCCCAGAGAGTGAATCCATACAAGTTGCGGAGGGCTGTCGCGACGAGGAGCAAGCCTAAAAGCAAAACAGTCGTCGTCATCTTGCCTGAGGGTGATCGCTGTGTATCCGCGCTCAAACCCGAGTAAAACAAAAACGCCGCGGCGATCAAGGCAAGCGGAATCAGAAAAACAAAGTTAATGGAGACGCCATCCCAAAAGGTTTTGAGATGGGAGGTTGTTTTTGCAAAGCCTGAGGCTGTTGATATCAATAAGGCGATCAAAACGACCAGCCCCGCAACTATCCACACGTTGGGTTTCGCGCGTGCAAGGATCTTTGGCAACACCAGCGCGAACAACCCGCACAGCAGACTCGCAATCGCCGCGGCACCCATGATTCCCGATGAGCCAATGAAAGCGAGAATCGCAAATACCCCAAAGAAAAGCATGACAACGAGGAGAAATACCGAGCGTTTCATGGTCAGCCTCCTTTATCACTTGACGGGCTGGAAAATAAAAGGTCTCACGAGAATTTTACCGCTTTGACGCGGCAGACGGGAGCTCGATTCACGCTTCATTGACGCAGAACAGGCTGACGGACTGCTTCCACGTGAACAGATCGCGCGGTCTTTTGTTTCTTCCGAGGGTATAATTCCGTCATTGCCGTATCCTTCATCCGCGAGGGATGAAGCCTAAGCCAATGCGAGGAGACCATGAACCCAGATTTCAAAATCACTTCTGAACAGCGCGAAGCGGTAACAATCTTCCACATCGGCGGCTGGCTCGACGCGCAAAGCGAGGGAGAGTTGCTCGAACAAGCGCGCCTCGCGTACGACGGCGGGGCGCGGCACCTGGTGATCGACATGCGCGACCTCGATACGCTCACCAGCGCGGGGATGCGCGCCATCCAGAAGGTGTATCAAATGTATACGCCGAAAGAAGAACACTTCAAAGTGGCGCGCCTGAAACTGTGCAACGCGCCTCCGCAGATCTATAACGTGCTGGGAATTACCGGGTTTTTACAAAATATCCCAATGTACGAAAGCCTTGAAGACGCCCTCGAATCGTTCGAAAAAGGATAAACAGCCCATGCTCCAAGGCTTTTCGGTCGCCGAAAAGCTTTTTCTTTTGCACACATACGCGCCGTATAAGCCGACCGGCGTCTTAAGATGGTTGTTAACCTGTTGCAAACCGACGCCATCAAAAGGGAGGCTACAATTAGGCGTCGTAAAAGACACGGGATTATGCAGTTCCAACTCCATCCCTTCGCGATCTATCTTTTTATCTCGGCGGCGATCACTCTGGTCGCCTCGGGAATCGCCTGGCGTCGTTCGGCGCCGGGTTCGTTTACCTTAAGTTACCTGCTCCTTTCGATGACCATCTGGTCGGGGGCATTTGCCACGCGCCTGCTCAATATCTCATTCGAACAAAAGCTTTTCTGGTTCCATGTGATGTACGTTGGCATCATTACCATGCCAAACATCTTTTTAGCGTTCATCTTGAAAATCACCAGCCATGAACGCTGGTTCTCCCGCCCTTATCTATTCCTGTTTTTCATTCAGCCCGCGCTATCCCTGCTCTTGTTGTGGACCAATCAATTCCATCGCCTGTATTACGAATCCATCACGGCGACCGAAGTCAGCGGGATGGTCATGTTCGATTTTGTGCGCGGTCCGTGGTATTTTGTGAACCTGACCTATTCCTATGCCGTAGTGTTGCTCGCGCTGGGAGTTATGTTCTATTCCGCCTTGCGCTTGGGTCCGCTGTTCCGCAGTCAATATCGGCTGATCCTCATCGGTTCTGTGATCCCCTGGGTGGGCAGTATCTATAGCGAAATCAATTTTGACCAGTTTCGCGGTCTTGATATCACGCCGGTCACATTTGGGATCACCGGCATTCTTTTTGCGTTCGCAGTTGCGCGCTCCCGCTTCATGGACTTGGTGCCCGTCGCGCGCAGTTTGCTCATCGAAAACATGAGCGACGGATTGCTAATGCTCGACACAATCAACCGCGTGGTAGATTTCAACCCCGCGATGCACAGATTTCTGGGAGGCAATCCTTCCACCCTGCTCGGCAGACATATTTCAGAACTGCTGGGCGACTGGCTGGCGGATTCGGATTCGTTCCTGTCCGAATCCGAATCACAGGTTGAAATGCTGATTCCCGACGAACCGCCTCGCTATCTGGACCTACGCGTCACTCCGCTCTTCAACGCGTATCGAAACTTGAGCGGACGCCTGATCGTTTTCCGCGATATCACCGACCGCAAAGATGTGGAAAAGAAATTACGGATCGCGAACCGCCAGTTGCAATCGCAGTTGATCGAGATCGGCACCCTGCAAAGCAAGTTGCGCGAACAAGCCATCCGCGACCCGCTGACCAACCTGTTCAATCGGCGCTACCTCGAAGAGACGCTCGACCGCGAACTCGCACGCGCCGCACGCGAGAAGTATTCCGTTTCGATTGTGCTTATTGACATTGATCACTTCAAACAGGTGAATGACACGTACGGTCACGAAGCGGGCGATGTGATGTTGAAGGCGATCGCACAGGTGTTGACAAGTTTCGGCCGCCGCGGCGACTTTGCCTGCCGCTATGGGGGCGAGGAATTCGTGGTCGCCATGCCCAACCTCCCGATAGAAGTGGCGTATGGACGCGCCGAAACGCTGCGCGCATCCTTGAACTCGTTACAAGCTCCGTACAACCGCTACATTCTGACCGCTACATTTTCGATGGGTATCGCTTCCTCCCCGGCGAACGGCGAGACGCGCGAATCACTGTTGCGTTCGGCAGACAAGGCGCTGTACAAGGTGAAACAATCGGGGCGCGACGATATCCGTTCGTTCGACGAGCTCGAGTCGATCGGGGAGTAGCCGCCGAATGCGGGGGGAACTCCTTACAAGATTCTGAACCCACACGCGAATCCATTCGATAGTGGAGTATGATTTCGGCGCAATGAACGCGAAAACGATTCTGGTCGTCGAAGATGAAGCCAGCATTGCCGAGGTGGTGACGCTCTACCTCAAACGCGCCGGTTATACCGTGCAAACCGCCTCGGATGGACGCAAGGCGATGAACGTCTTTGAACGGGGGCAAATTGATTTTGTGATTCTCGATCTCATGCTCCCCGAAGTGGACGGTCTCGCGCTGACCCGCTGGCTGCGCGACCGCTCGGACGTTCCGATCATCATGCTGACCGCGCGGCGCGAAGAGGCGGACCGCATCGCGGGACTCGAATCGGGCGCGGACGATTACGTGGTCAAGCCGTTCAGCCCGCAGGAGTTGGTGAGCCGCGTTCGGGCGGTGATGAGGCGGCTAGGGCGCGAGCAGACCGAAGTCGGGAATGAACGGAGCTTGTCCTTTGAAAATCTATCCATTGATCCGCGCAGTCGCACAGTGAAAGTCAAAGATGCCGAAGTCGAGTTGACTGCGAAAGAATTCGACATGTTGTATTTGTTGGCGCGGCATCCGAAACAGGTGTTCACGCGTGAACAATTGCTCGAGCGCGTGTGGGGCGGCTCGCAATACATTGACCCGGGCACGGTGACGGTGCACGTGCGCCGCTTGCGCGAAAAGATCGAAGACGATGCTTCGAAGCCCGCGCGCTTGCTGACCGTGTGGGGCGTGGGCTATAAATTCGAACCGTGATGTCATTGCGAGCGACGAAGGAGCGAAGCAATCTACTTCTATCTGGAGATTGCTTCGGCGAAAGAGCGTCGCCTCGCAATGACATAATTTTTTTATGAAAACAACTTTCTCCCGCACAACGATGCCCGCCCGATTGGCGCTCGGCATAATCATTATCCTTGTCGTCTCGTTGGGCATCTTCGAGTTGGTGATGCTCCCGCCGTTACGCGACCTCGGACTGATGGCGTTGTATTTGACGATCACGGCGTTGGTCTCGGCGCTCGCGGGATACGTCGCCTATCGCATGGGGTGGATCAATTTCTCGCCCGCGTTGCGCTGGACGTTGTTGGGCGGATACGCGTTGGCGAGCGTCCTGACTTTTTTCAACGTGTGGTTCTCGGCGCAGATGATGTTCGCCAGCGAACACGACCTGTTGCTTGCCATCGTTTTGCTTGTGTTCGCAGGCGGGATGGCAATGGCGCTCGGATATTTTCTTTCCAGCACGGTCACCGAACGGATTGACCAACTTAAGAGCGCGGCGGAAAAATTGGCGCAAGGCGATTTGAAAATCCGCGTCGCGGTCAACGGGCGAGATGAGGTGGCTTCGCTGGCGGTCACATTCAACCAGATGGCGGAGCAGTTGCAAGCCGCCGACAACAAACAACGCGAGCTCGAAAGCCTGCGCCGCGACTTGATCGCATGGGTGAGTCATGACCTGCAAACGCCGCTCACTTCGATGCGCGCCATTCTCGAGGCGTTATCCGACGGAGTGGTGGAAGACCCCGAAACGGTGAAGCGTTATTTGCACACCGCGCAACGCGACGTGAATTCGCTCTCCGCGTTGATTGACGATCTCTTTCAAATGGCGCAACTCGACGCGGGAGGTTTTCCGTTGGACCGCGCGGACGCGTCGCTGGGCGATCTCGTTTCGGATACGCTCGAAAGTTTTACGCAACTTGCCAAGGGACGCGCGATCACGCTCGAAGGCAACGTGGACTCGGACGTTGACCCGGTTCACATGGATACGCAAGCCATCGGGCGTGTGTTGAATAATCTCATCGGCAACGCGCTGAGGCACACGCCCGCGAATGGGAGAGTCAGCGTGTGGGTGCGGCGTGTGAATCAACGCGTGGAAGTGACCGTCAGCGACACGGGCGAGGGCATTCAAGCGGACGATGTTCCGCACATCTTCGAACGTTTTTATCGCGGCGAGAAATCGAGAAGCCGCGCAACAGGCGGCGCGGGATTGGGTCTCGCGATTGCGCGCGGCATCGTGCAGGCGCACGGCGGCGATATCCGAGTGGAAAGCGAAACGGGCAAAGGCGCGCAGTTCACTTTTTATATTCCGTAACGCGACTTTTAAGTCGCAACCCAGAGGCGACATGAATGTCGCGTTACGGAGCCCCAAAAAATTTCAAAACCTTTAGGCTCTTTTTATCGAGATGTAATCTTCTCGTAAGGAAGTTTTCATAGAATGGGGGCATCAAGGAAACCGAACCGTGAAACAGATTCTTTTCGGATTGATCGCGCTTCTTCTTTTTGGATGCGCCCCGCAACAGACGCCTCCCTCTTCAGCGGATTCTGCCATGCCCAAACTCGCTTCACTACCGGACCTTGGACCTGCCCCCGAATTGACGAACGACACGTGGTTGAATGTGGATTCGCCGCTCCGCCTCGCGGACTTACGCGGCAAGGTGGTGATCATTGACATGTGGACGTTTGGCTGAATAAATTGTCAACACGTGATTCCTTCGTTGAAGGAATGGCATGACAAGTACAACGATCAAGGTCTCGTCATCATCGGCAATCATTATCCCGAATTCGATTACGAAGCCGACCTTGTCAACGTGCAGGACGCGGTCACCCGTATGGGAATCGAATACGCCGTTGCGCAGGATAACGATGGAGCCACGTGGCGAGCATACCGAAATCACTACTGGCCCACGTTGTATCTGATTGACAAACAAGGTCACATCCGGTATATGCACATCGGCGAAGGCGGCTACGCCGAGACTGAGGAAAATATCAAGGTATTGTTGGCTGAGGAATATTAACCCTCACCCTGCCCTCTCCCAAAGGGAGAGGAGTTTATGGAGAAACAAATGAACAACAAATTCAAATCTGTACCTGTAAAATCGTCCGAGATCACGCCATATTCACATTATCTTTCACGGCGCGATTTCCTCAAAGCCGCGGGGCTGGTCGGCGGGTCGGCGTTGCTGGCGGCGTGCGCGCCGAAGGTGGCTGAGTCAGCCTTCCCTGAGAATGAAGCGGGCGATCTGCCTCAAAAGTTCGACGAGTTGGGCGATCCCGCCAATGCGTTCGACGACATCACCCATTACAATAACTATTATGAGTTCACGACAAATAAAGAAGGCGTTGCCGGTCTCGCACAGGAATTGACGGTCAGCCCGTGGACCGTCGAAGTCTACGGTTTGGTGAAGAAGCCGAAAACCTACGGCATCGAAGATTTGCTGAGCAAGTTCACGCAGGAGGAACGCATCTATCGCCTGCGTTGCGTCGAGGCATGGAGCATGGTCATCCCGTGGACGGGTTTTTCGCTGGCGAGTTTGTTGAACGAAGTGGAACCGACTTCCGACGCAAAATATGTGCGCTTTGAAACCGCGTATCTTCCCGACGAAATGCCCGGGGTGAGCAGTCCGTTCTATCCGTGGCCCTACAACGAAGGTTTGCGCCTCGACGAGGCGATGAACGACCTGACGATCCTTGCGACGGGTTTATACGGCTTGCCGATGCCCAACGCGAACGGCGCCCCCATCCGACTCGTCGTGCCGTGGAAATATGGGTTCAAATCCATAAAATCCATTGTCAAGATAGAATTGGTCGAAGAACAGCCCGCCACCTTGTGGAATACGGTGGGCGCGAACGAATACGGCTTTTATTCGAACGTAAACCCGAACCGTTCGCATCCGCGCTGGTCGCAAGCCACCGAACGACGCATCGGCGAATTGGGACGCCGCCCGACGTTGATGTTCAATGGCTATGGCGAACAGGTGGCGCATTTGTACGACGGGATGGATCTGATCCAGAATTATTGATACGCAGGGGCGAGGTCGTCTCGCCCCGAGAGAATCCAAATAACAACTACAAAAATGCGGATGAACAGGGCGGGGTAACCCCGCCCCTACAGTTTGAAAATGAAAAAACTCTTCCAACGCTACACTCCCCTGCAAATCGTAATCCACATCTACGCGTGGTCTGTGCTTGTGTTCCTCGTCTACGATCTCATCACGGGCAACATGTCCGCCAACCCGATTCAAGAATTGGAACAGCGCACGGGGCGGCACGCGATCACTCTGCTGATTCTCTCGCTGGCTTGCACGCCGCTCAACAACCTCTTCGGTTGGCGCGAGTTGATCAAACGCCGCCGCACGCTGGGATTGTACGCGTTCATGTACGCGACCATCCACGTCATCATCTTCGTCAATCTCGATTACGGCTTCGCATGGAGTCTCATCATCCAAACCATCATCGAAAAACCGTACATCGTTTTTGGGCTGTTGGGCTTTCTGATGTTGATTCCGCTGGCGGCGACCTCGTTCGATGAATGGAAGCGACGCCTCGGCAAAAACTGGAAACGCTTACATCAGACGATCTATTTCATCGTCCCCGTTCTGTTACTGCATTACGCGTTGGGCAAGAAGGGCGATTTCTTCGTCTTGCAGGGCGACATCATCCGCCCATTGATCTACACGATCGTCGCGGGGATTTTGCTCATCATGCGGATTCCCCGCGTGCGGAGATTCCTCGCTTCTTTCCCCAGCCGCGTCCTGTTTCGCCTGCGGAGGCGGGGCGCGCCAACGGAAACGATAACGTCATAAACGTCCCGCAGGTTTCTGGCAGGATACAAACTCTGTCAGCCCAACCTGCGGGACGGTGTGTTTAAAACATCCCCTTCAAAAACAACAGCAGACCCACGATCGCCAGCGGCACGCCGACGATCGCGCCGACGATGGTGAGGCTCACCAACACGCCGACGATCATCAACACGATGCCGAGGATCATCGCCACGAGCCTGCCGGTCATTTCGACGATGACCGCCAGCAGTTTCCAGATCGCGGCGAAGGGCCAGAGATACCAAGGGATGCGTTTTGCTTGAGTTGTCATTTCGACCTCCAGACTCAAATACGATTTAGCCGTACAAAAGTCGCAAATGACAAATCACCGGGCATGAACTATAATGCCCGCCATGCCAACAAAACCACACGTTACAACAACCAGAAAAAGAAAAACCGCCGCTCCGGTCATTGAATCCTTGCCTTTTGAGCAGGCGAACGAGCCGACCATTCAAGAAGAAAGCACGATCACCTTCAAACGCAGTCATTTCTTCGTTGCGCTCAGCGCGTTGACCTTTGCTTTCGGGCTTTTGCTCGGCTACTTGATCTGGGGGACGAACGTTTTTTCAAAGGCGGGAGGAAACCCTACTACGGCGGACCAGCCGTCCGTCGCGGAAGAACCGCAGATCATCCGCTACGATATTCCCGATAAGGGCTATCCCTCCATCGGACCGAAAGACGCGCCCATTACGATCGTCGAGTTCAGCGATTTCCAATGCCCGTATTGCCGGCAGTGGCATCAAACTGTGTACGAACCTCTGCTGGCGGCATACCCGGATCAGATCCGTTTGGTATATCGCCATCTTCCGCTGACTTCGATCCATCCCGACGCGCAAGCCGCCGCTGAAGCCGCCATGTGCGCGAACGAGCAGAACAAGTTTTGGGCGTTCCACGACAAGTTGTTTAGCAGTGAAGCGCTGGGCGCTGGCGTCTATTCGCAATACGCCTCGACGCTGGGACTCGATGTTGAGAAGTTCGAGAAATGCGTTAGCGATCGCACGTATCGGCAAGCCGTGCAAGCGGATAGCGACTTTGCGCTTAATCTGGGCGTAAGTTCGACGCCGACATTTTTCGTCAACGGGCTTGCCATCGTGGGAGCGCAACCGTTGAGCGTCTTCCAAAATGTGATAGACAAGGAACTTGCTGGAGAATTTCCAGAATAATCATCAAACGGGCGACCAGACATGGTCGCCTAAATTTTGCGGAGGGAAGATATGAAAAAATTCGTCGCGATCGCGGGGAATATTGGCGTGGGGAAATCTACACTGGTGCAAATGCTATGCGAGCGCACAGGCTGGGAACCGTTTTACGAGCCGGTCACCGAGAACCCGTATCTCGCCGATTTCTATTCGGACATGAACGCGTGGGCGTTCCATTCGCAGGTGTTTTTCCTCACACACCGCCTGCGCTCGCACTACAAACTTTCGCAATATCCCGAATCGGTCGTGCAAGACCGCAGTGTCTATGAAGATGCCGAGATATTCGCGCAGAATCTGTATTTGCAGGGACACATCCAAGAACGGGATTATCAAACGTACCGCGATCTCTACGAGACGATGATGCGCTTCCTCCCGCCCCCGGATCTGGTCATCTACCTGCGGGCTTCGGCGCCCACATTGCTGAACCGCATCTCGAACCGCGGACGCGACTACGAACGCGCCATCCCGCCCGATTATTTGCAGGGTTTGAACAATCTCTACGAAACGTGGATCGATAACTTCACGCTTTGCCCGGTGCTAGCCGTCCCGGCGGATGATCTGGATTTCGTCTCGCATCCGGGACATTTGCGGCTGATCCTCCAAAAAGTGGATGAGAAATTGACCGGTAAAGAAGAAGTGGTGTTCGAGCCGGAAGAAGTGGCGCGCGCGGCGGAAGATTAGGAATACTAACAGTCTTAGCCACGGATTTTCACTGATTTGTTTTTAAATTCCGCGTCCCCGACGCGCTGGCTTCAATCCGCAAACACATCCCATTTGCCGTTTATGTTTGGCAGGTTCATTTCCCCGTACCAACCGGTGTTATCCCAATAGAAGCGACTCCAAATATTATTCCCGAACGGGTTGCATTCCGCGAGATAGAATTCCTGCGGAAGCGTATCCGCGATGGGGCAGAGCGCATCAACTGTCCCTGAGGAGGAAGAGCCGGGACCGCTCCCCAGCGAGTTGCTCAGTCCCGGCGTGGGGTAACAGTTGGTGTTCCAACTATCCAAGCCGCCATTGTCCGGCAGGCGGCAGAAGGATTGGTCGGGATAATTCACCACCTTGTAATTGTAGGCGTCAATCAATGAGCCGTTCGGCTTCAGCAAGCGGACTCCGTCGCCGCCGTCGCTGAGCAGGAGACCGGTCTGGCTTCCGTAGTAGACGATACGCTCGCCGGGCTGGATGACGCGCGACGGCAGGACATACGGCTTGGAGCCGACATTCGCTTCGTCGTCGAGCGTCCACCCGCTCAGGTTGACGCTGATCGTGCCGTGGTTGATCAACTCGATAAATTCGTCGCCGCTGTTGATGAGACCGTCGTTGTTCCAGTCGCGACCGGGGCGCGGGACGAATTCGTTGATGGCGACGAGTTCCGCAGGGACGGGAGTGGGAGTCTTGGATGCGGTTGAAACTTTTGTTGGCGTGCGCGTTACCGTGGGGGTGCGGGTGGGAGTGAGCGTGCGGGTAGGCGTATTTGAGAGCGCTATCGACGTTCTTGTAAGATTAGAAATGGCAGTGCCAGTCGCGTTCGATACGGCTGTTTCGGTCATGTTTGCGATAGCCGTGTTGGTGAAATCTACAGCGGCTGTACCTGTAAGTATTGCACCAGCAGTATTTGTAAATTCTGCTGCGACTGTCCCTGTAAGATTTGCCGCAGCCGTAGAAGTAAATAAGTCGATACATCGTAATGTATTTGTACTTGTATTACGTGGAGTGGGTGGATTCGTTACAAAATCTATACTGTTATTGTTAGTGTCCGTACATCCACTAGTAACGCGTATATCCGATAATGTAGCGTTTGGAGCAGGCGCGTTATCAGCAGATGATGTACCTTCTCTACAGTTAGCGCTTGCACCATATCCGATTAGGTCAACAATACTTGGGTCAGTGGGACAAGTTCCGCTCAAAGATGTTGTTGTGTTGACAAGAGCAACCTTGCCAGCATCCATCGCCATATTTGTAGTACTTGGAGGAACCACGTCTGATGCGGGCAAAGAAACTCCATTTGCTCCGCCCGATCCAAGTTGAATAAGATAATACTGCCCTGCTGCAATAGAACTACCTGTTAATGGCACAATATCCCACGAGGCACTTGTAGCAGGTGCATATTGGATTGACCAACCGGAAATTGAAATATCAGAGTCTGTTGGATTGAATAATTCCACGAAATCATTCGTAAAAGGTGCGCCTGAATTTCCCCCGCCTCCATAAACTTGGCTAATCACAATATTTGTCGCCGCCTGCAACTGCGGCGCCGCCCGAACTGGCGCGAGCAACGGCATAGCCAGCGCGCCGCACAGCGCGGCGATCAGCGTGAGAAACAGAAAACTACGCCAGAAACTTCTCGAATGATTCATGGTGACAAGCCGCCAGCGAGATGCAAAACGGTACGCACCCCGACATTATAAACCACCCTCCTGCAAACAAAAGACACGCCCTTGACGCAGAAGCGGCGAAACAAGTGGGTTAAATTCTTTCCTTGCCACAGAGAGATCACTGAGTCCTTTGAGAAAAAACTCAAAAACTCTGTGCGCTCTGTGGCTTGACTCATTGCACTCGCCACTCCCCCTAGCGCGGCTCGATGACGAACTTGATGGCAGTGCGCACCTTATCGTCAATCGCCACATCTGCAAATTCCGGCACGCAGACCACGTGGATATCATCGTTCCTTAGATACCCAGTTGCAAGCACGAGCGCCTTCACCGCCTGATTGACCGCCCCCGCTCCGATCGCCTGCACTTCCGCCCGCTTGTGTTCACGGACGACGCCTGCAATTGCCCCGGCAACGGCAGAGGTACGGGAGTTGGCTGAAACCTTGATCAGATCCATGACGAACCTCCCAACTATAAAGAGGGGCTGATATGTATGGATGATTGTACAAGATTTATGTATCAGATTCAAGCATTTTATTAAAGATAAGATGAGATTCGTAACAGTAGTAGGGGCTGTGGAAAGTGTGGATGAAACCGATTCGCCCGCAGATGTGGGATGCCCCTCCACGCTTCTGCCCGGATGTGCGGCTGAATCCAGTCACCTGAACCAACTCTCCCTGTGAAAAGAATCGGGATGAATCCATCCACAGCCTATCCACAGAAAAGGTCAAATTCTCACACAATCCACATCTTGGAAGACTCCCCGCGCCGACGCCCATATATGGGGGGGGCTTTTCAGCCTCGGCTCACTCCACTAACCTACTTCTCCACATGCGATGCCAGTTATCCACAAATAATCGCGACTTATCCACAAAAAGGATGTCTGGACAGGTGTTAGGATTCGACTGATTCCCCCAAATGTGGGAGGCTTTGGCCTCTTTTCGTTAGTTCAATCTACAAATATGGGACTCGGCTCGCCCAGCACAGGCTGTGGGAAGGTCACGTACAGATCGAGAAATGCGCTTGTGGTGGCAAGCAGTTCACACGTGTTCCAGATGAAAAGCGAACGACTCCAATAGCGGCGGGTATTCGCCTCCACGCCATCCGCCGTCAAGCCGAGCGCGTTGCACAGGTAGAGCGCCCGCGGCAGGTGGAACTTCTGAGTGACGAGCAGTACATCGTCTGCTTGGAAGATCTCCTTTGCCCGGTAACAAGTATCGTAGGTGCGGCGTCCGGCGTAATCGAGGGCGATCGCCTCATCCGGCACGCCCAGCGAGAGGGCATACTGCCGCATGGATTCGGGCTCGTTGTAGTCCAAATAGCGGTTATCGCCGCTCATCAGCAACTTTTCAACTTTGCCGGTGAAGTATAGGTCGGCGGCGGTATCCACCCGGTCGCGTAGGATCGTTGTGGGAGTCCCATCCCGGCGCAGACCGGCGCCGAACACGATCGCCAGCCGTTTCTGCGGAGCGTCCTCCGCTTGGTAGATGCGGTTGATCGAGTAGACCGAGGTGACGATGCGCGGCAGGGTTACGCCGAGCAAGCCGAGGAGCCCAAGCGTGAGAAACGCCCGGCGCAGGAAGTGTAGGAATCGTTTTCGCATGGTTTTGTCATAATCTCTCAGCAAATGCAGTATACCCTTTGGAATCAAAGCGCAAAACGCATCCTTATTTTTTCTTCATGTTATAAATTGCCCAGTTGAGGACAGGAATAATTTGAAAAGGTTACACCAGTGATTAACAAACCTGTAAACGCAGTGTAACTTTAAAAGCCTTGAATTTTTTAGAGAAGTGGATATACTCTAAAACAGTTCGCAGGGTGTGCCTCGAACAAAATTTTATTCAGAAAGGAATGTTCCCATGTTGTTTGCACCTAAAGAAAAAGGCCAAGGCCTCGTCGAGTACGCGATCATCCTCGCGCTCGTCGCCATCGTCGTGATCGCTGTTATGCGCTTGCTCGGACCCAAAGTCGGCAACACATTCAGCACGATCAACAGCTCCCTGCCCTAATCGGCAAAAGAGTGTAACAAAAACCCCGCCAATTTGGCGGGGTTTTTGTGTAACCATCTGCGGGTAAACTCGTCTCTTTTGAAACGCTCTGAGGAGGAACTCAGGCGTATCATTGCCGCCACTTATTCGAAAGGACTGTTCTCATGTTATTTGCGCCTGCAGAGAAGGGACAGGGGCTTGTGGAATACGCGATCATCATCGCGCTTGTCGCTATCCTGGTGATCGTTGTCGTACGGTTGTTTGGTCCGAAGACCGGTAATACCTTTAGCTCGATCAATAATTCCTTGCCGTAGACGGGGTCAAATCAGCGAGAGCCATGCCGCAACGCATGGCTCTTTTTTATTTGATGAGGTCAGTAAGGCTCACTCTCGACGCTTCCACGTACCGGCGGAACTGGTCATAGTACGCGTCGTTCACCGGCAATAGTTCTTTGATCCCGTAGACGGTTTCGAGAGCGGCGCGCCCTTGGTCAATTTGCATGATGACCAGCATGGTGTTCGCGAACAGGTCTCGCATTGGCGCAGGCATATCCGATGAAAAGGCGAACACCTGATAAGGGATGATCTCCGGTATGCGCCAGATCACCGCCACGCGTTCGATCAGGTCGGGGAATTGATCTTCTAACGATGGGAATTTTCTAGCGTCAACATACGTCGCCCCGAAATCGCAAATTCCGCTGGCGTACAACGAACGGACGACGGTTGGGTGTCCTTCCACGAATGCGGCGGGCTGAGTGACGACTCCGTTCGCGTTGAGGTATCCTAGCGGCACAACATAGCCCGAAGCCGACGATTTATCCGTCCAACAAGGTTTCTTATTATTGAATTGCATCAACGCGATGCCGGCATCGTCAATGATGTTTGTTTCGGAGATCGGGTTGAAATGTACGCTGAACCCCGCCTCGCGACGCGCCAAGAATTGCGAACCGTACAAAGTTTTATCGTCTTGCACGAGCGCGAAGGCGGCTTTAGCAAATCCCTGCTGATGTGAAAGCAGATAGGCATACGGTTCGAACAACGCGATGTGAGCGTTGCCACGCGCGAACGCGTCCACGAGCGCGGCTTGTGAATCGGGAATCACCGTGACCGCCGCGTAACCGGTCCGTTCGGTGAACTGCGCGGCGATGAAGTTTGCCGCCTCCACTTTTGCCGCGTCCGAACCGGGCGGAAGGGCGAGGATGATCGGATTCTCAGCGCGACCCAGCTCTACCGTCGGAGAGGAAGCGGAGGAGGAAATCGTCCCCGTCGGCGTGACCGGAGTTGGCGTCTGCGTGGGAGGCGTCAGGTTTAGGCGCGGCAGGTTGCATCCTAGCGCGATCAAGATCGTGAAAAAAAGAATTAGGCGGGGAGATTTTCGAATCATTCGTTCTCATAAGAGATTATAATATGGGCATGAAGAACAATAACTTGCTCTCCATTTTGATTCTCGTGGTGATCGGGATCGCCGCATATTTTATTGTGCAGACCGTGCGGGATGCCTCGCAAGCCGCGACCGCTCCGTTCCAGCAGGTGAACCAGGCGAATCAGGCGCTGCAAACGCAGATGGCGAACCTGCTCAACCCAACGCCGACCATCATCCCCGACCCGATCACCTACATCAACGAGATCCGCGCGCTGGCGCGGCTCGAGACGATCCAATACAGCGTGGAGAAGGTGATCACCGGCGAAACCGGCGGCGGAACATTTGCTACTTTCTTTGGAGACAAGATTCTTTTTGTCGGACACGGCACAGTTATCGCGGGGATTGATATGGAAAAACTAGCGCCCGAAAATATGCGTTTCGAAAACGGCGTGCTCACCGTGCAACTACCTCCAGCCGAAATTTTTATCGCGACCCTCGATAACGAAAAATCCTACGTGTATGATCGCGATACGGGGTTGCTCACCAAGCCCGACCCGAACCTCGAAACATTGGTGAGACAAAAAGCGGAAGAGGAAATTCTCAAAGCCGCGCTTGAGGACGGCATCCTCGATCAGGCGCAGATCAACGCCGAGGCATATTTATTTAAGTTCTTCGCCGCGCTGGGTTTTCCGAACACCATCTTCGTGCAAAATCCAAATTAGATATGATCCACTTGCGTAGAGCGATATACTATGTCGCTCTACGACTAGGCGCGCTCTGTCCATGAGGGGTGATCGTATTTTTCTTTAACTAAAAAGTCTGTCATTTTGGATTCGGATTCGGATAGATTCCCCTCTTTCAATTGGATTCCCAACTGCGCTTCGAACGCGCGGACGTACGCCTGCCTCGCCTCCTCCCAACTGACCTCACGCCCCAGCGCCCCCTCGACGGTGGTCGCGCGTTCCAGCAATCGCTTTGACGCGTCCTCGCGCGCGGCTTCGCTTTCAAAAGCGAGCGCTTGGCAGATCCGCGTGAGGTCGCCGGTAAGCGGAAGCGATCCGTGTTGGAGTACGCCCTCTTTTTTGCGGGCTTGAGCCGAGCCGATCAACTTTTTTCCGTCCACTGTAATTTCGTAAGTGGACGGGACTTCGAAACAAACCGGATTGTGGCGCAAAATACTATCTTGCGCTGTAACTTCTTCCATTTTCACCGGCACATCCAAATATTTCACGGCGAGTAATAACGCCTGTGCCAGCCGGTTGTAACTTTCCAGCACGGAGCCTGCCACGCGCGGCTCGTCGTTGGGAGCGATGACCGAGTAGGTCAATTCGTCGGTGTGGAGGATGGCGCGTCCGCCGGTGGCGCGGCGGACCACTTCCCAGCCGCGTGATGTTAGTCGCTGTGTGTCAACATCCGCGTAGGGTTGGGCGTATCCAAGCGAGAGACAGGCTGGGGTCCACGCATACAGCCGCAAGGTCGGAGGGGAATCGCCGCGTCCAATGTGAAGTAGAATCGATTCATCCGCCGCCATGTTCCATGCGCCGCGCGCTGGCGGAGTGATGAGGAGTCGCCAAGTGTCCATAATGCTATTGTACCCAAGGAAAAAGAACGGGTTGATATAATATTTTTTGGAGACGAGGATGCGATTTAATCTTTCTGGTGGGCGAAGTTTCTGGGTCGTGTTATGCCTTGCCGCGATCCTCTTGAGCGTCGCGACCACGTATGCCCAAGTGGACGATGTGACGCTGCGCTTCATCAACAACCAGCAGGATAAGGTCCACCAGCAAATGCTGGAGGGCGTGGCAGGGAATCCGTGGCAGTATCGCATCCTTGCCGATTGGCTGGTGGAACATTTAATTCGATTCCTGCGCGTTCTAAATGTCTCAGCGCCCAAAGTGAACGCGTATATCGTGTTTCGATTTTGGCAATGCGTTTTGATCTTTCTTTTGGCGGGGTTGTATTACAGGAAGTTGGGACTTTCGCTCTTTGCAAATTTAGCCGGGTCGTCCATTCTGGCATGGAGTATGTCGCACTCGCTGTATAACAGCGATCTGTCTCTGAATGTTTTCTTTGACATTGCCTTTTATCTTTTGGCGGGCTATTTGATCTTGGAGGAGAAGTTCGTCTGGATTCCGTTCCTGATGATTCCCGCGGCGTTCAACCGCGAGACGAGCGCATTAATCCCGTTGATGTTGATCGCATTCGCATATTTCAACGCGGATAGGGCAAAGAAGTTAAAAACAGCCGTTCTCTATGCGTTGACCGGTTCCATAATTTTCATTGTTATCTTTCTGGGGCTGCGGCTGCATTATGGCGAGCAAACATTTTTGACGGCGGATGGTTACTCACCCGGCATCGGGCTTCTGGCGTTGAACTTAACGCGCTGGGTGACGTGGGAACAACTGCTGATCACCCTGGGTTTGATCCCGTTTTTGGCGGTCTTTGTTTATCCATCTTGGGCGCAACCATTGAAAGTCTTTTTTTGGGCGGTTGTGCTGGTCTGGTTTGGGGTGCATTTCTTTGCCGCCCTTGTGGCAGAGTCGCGGCTTCTGCTTGTCCCTCAGGCATTGGTGTTCATCCCCGGTATGCTGTTTGGGTTGGACGGTCAACGCGGCGAAGAATCGGCTTAAGAACGCTTCACCCCCTCTGTGTGTCAATATTATAATAGTCGTGTGGAATGGGAAGTGAATGGGGTAAAGTGGGAAAAGAAATTTTGATTGGTTCGGAAAAGTTAGGATGAAAAAGGAAAAGACGGCTAAAACGAAACGGAAACCGGTGAAGCCCAAGGCTGGGTTGGCGCCGCGCCGCTCCGCCTCAAATCGCGCAAAACGATCGGGAAAATCCTCGCCGGAACGAGTGGAGAATAAGTTCAACCTCGATGAACAGAAACTGCGTCAGATCATTGACCTCGACCCGCACTATATTTTTGCCAAAGATACGGAGGGGAGATATATTCTGGCAAACGAGGCAGTTGCCGATTTGTTCCAAACCATTGTGGACGATCTGATCGGCAAGACGGACACGGACTTCCCTATTTCGTCGGAAACTGTCGCGCGCTTCCGCGCGGATGATCTGGAAGTGCTCCGTTCGGGGAAGGCAAAGCATATCCCGGAAGAGTTAATTCGCACTAGCGATGGAACGATAAAAACTCTTTCTACGACGAAAATTCCCTTTACGTTTTCCGATTCCGATGAACCGGCTGTGTTGGGGGTGGCGGTGGATATCACCGAATTCAAGCAGGTGGAAAAAGCCTTGCGCGAAAGCGAAGCTCGCCTGCTCACCGTGCTGGAAGCCTCCCCGTTACCTTTGTTGCTCAATTCACAGGCGGAAGGAGTCATTCTATACGCGAACTCGTCCTTGGCGGGATTTTTTGGAATTTCTCTTTCAGAATTGATCGGCAGAAAGGTAGCCGATTTTTATGCCAACCCCGCAGACTATCAACAGACGCTGGACGAACTCGAGCGGATCGGTTCGCTTCGAGATCGAGATGTGAGACTGAGAAGGTCGAATGGAACAGGGATCTGGGTTTCGCTCTCCTCTGAAAAACTCACGCTCGAAGGGCAAGCCTGTGTTTTGAGTTGCCTGTACGACGTGACCGAGCGCAAACAAGCGGATGCGTTACAAGCGGCGGTGTATCAGATCAGCGAAGCGGCGAATAAAGCGGACAGTATGGACGAGTTGTTCCGCTCCGTCCATGCGATCATCGGGCGGGTGATGCCGGCGCAAAATTTTTATATCGCGCTATATGATGAGTCGAACGATCTGTTGAGTTTCCCCTATTATGTGGATGAGGTGGATGGATCCGCTTCCATACCGGCGAGCCAGCCCGGGCGGGGAATGACCGAGTACATCCTGCGCACAGGGAAGCCTCTCTTGAGCGATGCCGCTAACTTCGAGGAATTGGCGCGCTTGGGGGAAGTCGAATTGGTTGGACCGCCTTCCCCGATCTGGGTCGGCGTTCCGTTGGTTATGGAGGGCAGGACCATCGGCGTCATTGCTTTGCAGGATTATCACAACCCGAATGTATACACCGAACGTGAACTTCGGATGTTGGAGTTCGTTTCGGGTCAGGTGGCAAAGGCGATCGAACGCACGCGCTTATATCAAGATGTACGGCGGAGTAACCGCATACTTTCAGCGCTGCAAGAAGCGACCGTGCCGTTGATCAAACAGACCGAACTTTCTGAGGTGCTTCAGGAAATTTTGAAGCAGGTCACGAGTTTATTCGATGCCACCGATGGGTTTATCTATCTGCTCAAGCCCGATGAAAGCGAACTCGTCTTGAGCATGGGCAGCGGGTTATCAAACCCGTATATCGGTACGCGCTTGCGGATCGGAGAAGGGCTGGCTGGAAAGGTCTGGGAAACAGGAAAGCCCATGAGCGTGGATGATTACGATTCATGGCTCGGACGTTCGGCTGCTTTTGCAAGGACGAATTTTCACGCGTCTGCGGCGGTTCCGCTGGCGGCAAAAACGAAGATCATGGGAGTGTTGGGTATCGGGTATGACGAGCCGGAATATAAATTCGATCGCGACGATATGGAGTTGTTATCTCGGTTTGCCGAACTGGCTTCCATTGCTATCGAGAATGCGCGCTTATACACGCTGAGTCAACAGGAATTGGCGGAACGAAAGATTGCCGAAGATGCGTTGCGAGAAGCCGAGGCGGAGTATCGCCAGTTGGTCGAGCGCTTGCCGGTGGTGGTTTACACGTCTGAAATGGGCGTTGCCGGGGTCTGGCATTATGTCAGCCCGCAGATCGAGTCGCTTTTGGGTTTTACCCCGGACGAATGGAAGGCAGACCCTACTTTGTGGTACCGGCAGATCCATCCCGATGACCGGGAGATGCAGGAAACTCTTGAGGAGCAAACGTACTCCAACGGCGGTCGGACATTCGATTCAGCCTATCGCATGAAAACGCGCAATGGACGCGAAGTGTGGGTGCGCGATACCGGTCATGTCCTTCCCCCGCAGGAGGGCGCGCCGCCGATCGTGCAAGGCATATTGGTTGACATTACCCAGCGCAAACAAGCGGAAGCCTTGCAATCGGCGATTGCTCGGATCAGCGATGCCGCCAGTCTGGGCGGCGGCATGGATGAGTTCTACCGGACGATCCACGCCTCACTGCGGAGCGTGATGTTCGCCGATAACTTCTTTATCGCTTTGTATGATAAGGAAAGAGACCTGCTTCAGTTCCCATATTATGTGGATGAAAAAGACGCCGCGCCGGACGACTCTCCTCTGGGGAACGGACTCACCGCGTATGTCATTCGCAATGGCATGCCTCTGTTTGGCAAGACTGAAACGATGCGGAAACTGGAAGAGGATGGATTGCTTGAACCTGTCGGCACGCGCGCCATTGATTGGCTGGGAGTTCCATTGAAGATCGAACATGAAACCATCGGCGCGATGGCTGTACAAACCTATGCCGAAGGACTCCGGTACAACCCGCGCGATCTGGACATCCTCAAATTTGTCTCTACGCAGGTGGCTCTTTCCATTGAGCGCAAACAATCGGCGGAGAACCTGCGCGCAGCGGAAGCGCGCTACCGAACTCTTGTGGAACAATTGCCGATGGTCGTTTACGTCAACCCTATTGAAAATGTAGCCGCTACAGTGTATGTAAGCCCGCAGATCAAGGATTTTCTGGGATATTCTCAAGAAGAGTGGTTGAAGAACCCGGAGTTTTGGCAACAGACCCTCTACCCCGAAGACCGCGCGCGCGTGCTTACCGAAGTGGATAAGATGCGCTCTTCAAACGCGCCTTTCGATCAGGAATATCGCATGATCCGGCGCGATGGCAGAGTGATCTGGATCCGAGATCAAGTAACCCTGCTTCACGATTCCGAAGGACGTCCGTTGTTATGGCAGGGATTGATGGTTGATATCACGGCAGGCAAGCGCGCCGAAGAGCAGATCAAACTTCAAGTGGAACGCCTCAAAGCCCTGCGCATGATTGACATGTTCATTGCCAGCGGCACCGACCTGCGTCTCACCTTGCAGACCATCCTTCAACAAGCCGTCAACCAACTGCACGTGGATGCGGCGGATATTCTTTTGCTCAATCCATCCATGCACGTGCTCGAATTTTCCGATGGGATCGGTTTTCGCACGCGCGGCATCGAACAGACGGTTTTGCGTGTGGGCGAAGATTTGGCTGGGCAGGCTGTCTTTAGGCGCGAACTGATCAGCGTCGAAGATTTGAGCGCCCACGAAAACCACCCCGTGTTCACTCCCGAAGAATTTATCGGCTATCGCGGCATCCCTCTTATTGCAAAAGGAGAGGTCAAAGGTGTGCTGGAAGTATTCAACCGGTCTCGCTTTCAGGAAGATTCAGAGTGGATGGAATTCCTCGAATCTCTCGCCGGGCAGGCTGCACTCGCCGTAGACAGCGCCTCTCTCTTTGAAAGCCTCCAACGCACGAACATCGAACTGAGCCTCGCTTATGAAACCACGCTGGAAGGCTGGTCCGACGCGCTCGACCTGCGCGATAAAGAGACCGAAGGTCACACCCAACGCGTCACCGAGTTGACTCTGAAACTCGCCGAAGCGATGGGAGTGGGCGAGAAAGAACGCGTCCACATCCGCCGCGGCGCGTTGCTTCACGATATCGGCAAAATGGGCATACCAGATCGCATCCTGCTCAAGCCGGATGTGTTGACAGCCGAAGAGTGGGAGATCATGCGTCAGCACCCGGTCTACGCGTACAACCTGCTTTCAAAAATCCATCACCTGCGCCCCGCGTTGGATATTCCCTACTGTCACCACGAACGCTGGGACGGTTCCGGTTACCCGCGCGGTCTGAAAGAGGAAGCCATTCCTCTCGCGGCGCGCATCTTTGCAGTTGTTGATGTGTGGGACGCGTTATGCTCGGACCGACCCTATCGCCCTGCGTGGTCGCGTGAGCAGGCGCTGAGTTACATCCAATCGCTTTCCGGTGTGCACTTCGACCCGCAGGTTCTCGAAGCCTTCCTGAAAATGATCGGTGAGGTTTTACTTACTGGCTAATTATTCAGGTTAACCTTAATTGCCTAACAGCGTAGTAGCGACTTCAATCGCTTTTGCCTGAAAACAACGACTAAAGTCGTTACTGCTGTAAGCCAATTTATGTTAATCGGAATAGGATTTACGCAAAACCCCAAAAGATCAGCCGCGAAGTACACGAATTCGCACGAATTATTGTAGAACTCGCGAAAATTCGTATTAATTCTCGGCAAAGGGTATTTTCTGCGTATGTCCTGAACTATAACGCGTCCAATTCTTGCAGCGCTTTTTCTTCCATTTCCATCGTAATCGCTTCCAACGGCGGTCGAACAGCCCAACGCGGCAAACCATACATGCGATGAAGTAAAGCCTTCAACGTCGGCGGGAAAGGCGGATATTTTTCGAGGATGTGCCGTTTTTCAGCGACGCGTTGTTGCGCCTCCGCCGGGTCTTTCCCCTCATTCAGTAGATCCCAAATCTCTCGCAATTCGGGAGAAATTAAATTTGCCGGGGCAGTGATACAACCGGCGGCTTTATTTTCCATGGCGAGTTGCATGTACGAATCCGTGCCGTTCAAAACGAGAAGATCGTCGCCGAATTTTTCGCCAAGCGCGCGCGCCAGTTCGGCGTCATGCGAAGAATCCTTGATGCCCGCAAATTGAGTCGGAAACGCCTCTTTCAACCGCGCCAATAGCGGGATGGAAAACCCGATTCCGATCAACGGGGGAATGTGATACCCAATCAGAAACTTATCCGCCGGGACGGCTTTGCGGATCACCTCGCTGAACCAGTTGAACAAGCCGTCGTCACCGGCTTTGCGGAAGTAATATGGCGGGAGGACGAGAACCGCGTCGTAGTTGAGGTCGAATGCAAGTTTGGTCAACTCGATGGTTTCCGAAAGGCTCGGCGTGCCGGTGCCGGCGATCAGGCGAAAACCGTCCAACGAATCGCGCGCGGCAAGCGCGGCGCGCATCAACGCTTCGCGTTCGGCGGGCGAGAACGAGGGTCCTTCGCCGGTGGTGCCGAAGAGCGCCACGCCGTGGCATCCGCGCGAGGCGAGAAACTGCATCAAAGCCGGAACAGCCTCAAGGTCCAGTTCTGAAGCGTGGTTGTCTGTCTGGCGCAGCGGCGTCACTGCGGCGGCATAGACTCCGGCGAGGGGATGTTGTGTTGTCATTTTTTCTTTTTCTCCGTTCGAGTTTTTTTCTTCTCACCTTCGTCGCCGAAGAAGAGCCGGGCGGCTTCGTCGGGAGATTGCAGCGGAACGCCCTCCTCCTCGGCGAGGTAGTGCTGGTGGTCGAGCGTCCAAAGGTATAGATCGCCTTCGGTCTTTTCGGGAAATTCGCGAAGGATGCCGGTTTCGCGGATCACTTGGATGACCGGCATGTACACGTTGTCGTACCAATCTATCACGGCTTCTTCCTCTGAAATATCGCGTTGGAGATCGAGACCCATGAAATAGCGATGCACGGCGATGTGTTCGAGCATACGCTCGAAGCCGTCGGTGATGGTGAGTTTGATATCGGCTTCGGACTTTAGCCGATCGAGGGACGTCCGTTCGAGGAACAGCGTCTTGTCCTCGAGGATTTCGAGGTCTTCCGGTCTGATGTTAGGGGTGATGTTGACGCGCGTCGAACATTCGCGCACTTCGGCTTCGATGAAGAGTTGCCCCTGATTGCGCGCGACGGATACGCGGTGGTGTCCGTCCACCACGAAATAGACTTGTCCCACTTTGTATAAAACGACGGGCGGCAGACTCACATCCTGATAAAAAGCGCGGTTGACGCTTTGCCAGCGGTCGGCAAGTTTGTCTTTGAGCGGGAGGAAAACCCGGTCGAACTCGTGGTAGCGGTTGAGACTTCCTGCGATCTGGTTCAAAGGGACGGTTTGCACGCCGCGATAGATGGGTCCGCCGATGCGTAGTTTTTCCTTGATCTCGTCGTACGAGAGCAAGTTGGAGCGTTGACCGGAGAGAGTCGCCCAGACGCGGTTGAAGAACGCTTTGAAGCGCGCTTGTTGAAAATCGGTTCGTGCTTGGTGGTTGAGCGGGTCAGACATGGTTGATCATTGGCGTTAGAAAGTGTTTTTTAAATCGAAATTCACCACAGATGAACGCAGATAAAAAGGATTTTGAACGATTTTTTCGAGAAATCGTCAAAAAACGAGGTTCATCGGGATTTGGAAACACTATGCTTTCAACTCTATAATCCTTTCAGCCCTTCGGGATTAGATCGCGTAAGGTAAGTTAATGATTCACTTCGATGATTTTATAAGGAAATACGTTGACGATACGCGTCACGCCGAGCGTGGTTTCGGAGGGCGAGAGGTTCCTGCGTTGAAAGTGAGTGTGTCCATGGAAATGATAACGCGGTTTTGCCACGCGTAAGAGCCAGTTGATGGCTTTCAAGCCTCGATGCGCTTGCGATTCCTCATCGTGGATTCCGAAAGGAGGCGAGTGGGTGATGAGCACATCCAGCGCGCGCCCGTACTTCAGGCGGTTCAAGGCAAGATGCGGCAAGAGGCGGAAGGCTCGCAGGTAGGCTTCCGTTTGCGTGTACTGGTTTGTTCCGTCGGGGCGGTAGCGAATACAGCCGCCGAACCCCCCGATGAGAAACTTCCTATGGCGCGTCAATTTCAAGTCGAGGTTCGAGCCGCCTTCTGCGTGGGTGAGGGGATCGTCGGTGTGGTAATCTGGATCATGGTTGCCGGGCACGTAAAAGAGGGGAACGTTCAACAGGCTTACCAGATTTTCAAGGTAGGGGTAGGGCAAGTCGCCGCAACCGAGGATGGTTTCGATATCGTTGAATTGTCCGTTCGCGCAAAGGTTGTACAGGCGTTCGACGACTTCATCACTAACGGCGAGGATCTTCACGGTCTGTATTGTGCCGTAAAACGGATGCGAGGGCAAGGTGAGGGAATAGCGAAAAGGGCAGACGATCAATTTTCTTAGCCGCAGAGATCATCGAGACAGCATGAATCTCTGTGTTCTCTGCCGTCTCCACGGCGCGAACGGCGCGGCTTACCCACTACGTTAGCCACTCCCCAAGGTGAAAGGTTACATTCCATCAAACCACAAAATTGAAAGTCCTTTGATTTGGGTAGTTGTCAAACAAGACACTGCAAACTATAATCGTAAAAATCTAGGAGATACTCTCTGGAAACTCGAATATTCCCTGAGTTGGATGATCGAGGGGATAAAGGCTCATCCTCGCCGCGTCAACTTCAGGCGGGCGTTACGCTCGCCAATCGCTACGCGATTCAAGAGGTGATCGGTGTAGGCGGCATGGGTTCGGTCTACCGCGCCCGTGATATGCACTTCCCAAGCGTTGCAAAACTGGTGGCGGTCAAAGAGATGATCAACTCCGCGCCGGACCCGCTCGTGCGCGAGACCATTGTGCAGAACTTCGACCGCGAAGCGAACCTACTGGCTACGCTGAATCATCCATCCATTCCACGCATCAACGATTACTTTACATTAGATAGTCGTTCGTATCTCGTCATGGATTTCATTCATGGCAAGGATATGGAAGCGATCATCAACGAGACGAACGGTTTCCTGCCCGAAGATCAAGTGTTGGGTTGGGCGATCGAGTTGTGCGATGTGCTGGACTATTTGCACAAACATAAACCCGACCCGATCATCTTCCGCGACATCAAGCCTTCGAATGTGATGATCAACCAGAACGGCGATGTGATCCTTGTGGATTTTGGCATTGCGAAGACGTTTCAGACCGGCGTGAAGGGGACCATGATCGGGACCGAGGGATATTCGCCGCCCGAACAGTATCGCGGCGAAGCCACCCCGTCGGCAGATATTTACGCTATGGGAGCAACCATCCATCACGCGTTGACGCGGCGTGACCCGCGCATCGAACCTCCCTTCTCGTTTGCCGAGCGCCCGCTGCGCCGGATCAATTCAGCGGTTTCTGCCGAGTTGGAAGCGGTTGTGAACATGGCGTTGGAATACAACCCGGATGACCGCTTCCGCACTGCCGCGGAGATGAAACAGGCGTTGATGGGTGTGGCGAAGAAAACCGGCGCGCTGGTGCGGATGAAAGTGCCGACTAGCCCGATCACCCAAGCCGGAGCTATCAAGCCTTTATGGTCGTTCAAATGCGAGGATGAAATTCGCGGCACGCCGGCGATCTTTCAGGGTGTGTTGTACGTTGGCTCGTACGACAATAACTTGTACGCGTTGAGCGCGGCGGATGGTAAATTCCAATGGAAGTATCCGGCGGATGGCGGCATCGTTTCGCGTCCGGCGCTGTATGACGGTAACATTTATTTTGGCTCTGAGGATAGGCGGCTTCACGTTGTGAGCGGACGTTCCGGCAAAGTGGTGTGGACCTATTACACGGAGGGTCCCATCCGTTCGTCGCCGCGTATCGCCGAAGGACATGTTTTTATCGGTTCGGATGACGCGTATCTGCACGCGATCAATTTGAATACCGGCAGGCTGGCATGGAAATTCGAGGCGGCGGATGCGGTGCGCTCGACGCCTTACGTGTTCAACGAACTCGTTTATGCGGGATGCGAAAGCGGCGATTTCTACGCGGTGGATTATCGCGGCGGACTCAAGTGGAGATTTCACGCCAAGCGGGCGATCACTTCCTCTGCGGTTGGGACAAGCAACGCGTTGTTTTTCACCTCGGTGGACAGTATGCTTTACGCCCTCGATCCGCGCAACGGGTGGGCGCTCTGGCGTTTCCGCTTGGGGAAGGCGTCCATCAGCACGCCATACGTCATTGACGATCTCGTGATCGTCGGCGCGGCGGATGGGTTCATCTATGCGGTGGATGCGAGAAATTCGAAAGAGGTGTGGCGCTATCGCACCGAGCATCAAGTGAACGGTTCGCCGGTGGTCTATAAAGATTCGGTGTATTGCGGCTCGGTGGATGGCAATATGTACAGCCTCGAATACCGGACCGGCAGACTGCGTTGGAAGTTTGGGGCAGAGGCGGCGATCACCGGCTCGCCGCTGGTGTTCGATGATATTGTTTACTTCGGGTCTACGGACCATAAAGTCTATGCATTGCTCGCCTAAAAACTCTTGCGTGAGAAGGAGTCTTTGTGAATAAATTTTTCGATCGGCTGTTCGGTAAAAAAGAACCGCCTGCCGCCCAAACTCAGGATGTGGCGAATACCGCGCCTCTCACGGAAGAGCAGATCCAAGCGATCGTCAGCAATCAGAATCCGCGTTTCGACATGCAGCAATTGATCGCCAGTTGTGGACAATCGGTGGGCAAACAACGCGAACTGAACGAAGATAGTATTTTGGCGCTCACCACGACCATGGCGGGCAATTCAGGAAATCTCCCTTTTGGTTTATACATTGTTGCGGACGGTATGGGAGGGCATCAATTCGGCGAGGTCGCGAGCAATGCGGCGATCCGTTCTGTCGCCGGATATCTTTTGAAGAAGTTCCATCCCTATCTTTTTCAAGTCAAGACCGACACTATGGACGAATCCTTTCAAGAGATCATGCTGGAAGCGGTGCGGGAAGCGCAAAAAACGATCCAGCGTGAAGCGCCCGGCAGCGGCACGACGCTCACCGCCGCGCTTGTCATCGGGCAACAAGTCACTGTGGCGCATGTGGGCGACAGCCGCGCGTATTTTGTGTTTCCGGATGGCAGGATCGAACCGATTACGCGCGATCACTCATTGGTCAAACGTCTTGAAGAATTGGGACACATCACGCCGGAAGAGGCGGTTAATTATCCGCATCGCAATGTCCTTTATCGCGCGCTGGGGCAGGGCGAACTGCTCGACCCGGATATTTTTACGGTTGCCTTCCCCCAACCGGGGTGTTTGATGATCTGCAGTGACGGCTTGTGGGGCGTTGTCGCGGAGCAGGACCTCGTCCGTGCGATCAACGAAGCGCCGAACCTGCAAAGAGCGTGTCAGAATCTGGTATCTGCGGCAAACACAGCCGGAGGTCCCGATAATATTAGTGTCATACTAGCCCAGTTGATTGGGTAATTCATGTCGTCACGCCAGCAGGATTATTATGTTCTCCTCGGCGTTTCCAGAGACTCTTCTCCGGAAGATGTTAAGCGCGCCTATATCGAAGCCGCGCAAAAACTGCACCCGGATAAGAACACAGCCGCGGGGGAAACTGAATTATTCCTTGGCGTTCAACAAGCGTATGAGACGCTCTCAAACCCGACTCGACGCGCACAGTACGATGCGACTCTTCCTCCAGAAGCGAATACATCCCTTCCGTATCGGCACAAGATCATCCAAAGCCGCGCCAGCCTGAGCAGGCGGGGTGAACCGCAGATGCACTATCTAATTCTCGAACTTGAGCCGCCGGAGGATTCCCAAAAAACGTCGTCTCCGCCTCTCAACGTAGCGCTTGTCATTGATCGCTCCACATCCATGCTGGGACAAAAAATGGATGTGGTCAAAGCCACAGCCATTCAAGTGTTGCGTAATTTGCGCCCGCAAGATATTCTGAGCGTGATCGCCTTCAGCGACCGCGCCGAAGTGGTCATCCCTGCCGCCTATCATCAGGAACGATCGAAGTTGGAATCTCGCATCTATGCCATCCAACCCTCGGGCGCGACCGAGATCTTTCAAGGTTTGGAGGCTGGCGCAAAAGAAGTCATGCGCAGTATTGACGCCAAGCGTGTAAATCACATCATCTTGCTCACCGATGGACACACGTATGGCGATGAACAACAATGTCTCACGCTTGCGTCCAAACTTGCCGAGCAGGGAATCGGCGTGAGCGGCATGGGCATCGGCGGCGAATGGAACGACATTTTTCTCGACGCGCTTTCCACGCGTACCGGCGGAAGCAGCGCGCACATCTCCGAGCCGCCGGATATCAAACGTATTTTGCTCGAAAAATTCAATGCCCTCGCCCAAACATTCGCCGAAGATGCGACGCTGGAAGTCCGCCCCGCCGACGGCGTCGAGATCAGCTACGCGTTTCGCCTCCAACCGGACCCGGCGCCGATTCCCGCCGTGGACAACAAATACCGCCTTGGGGCAATATTGCAAGACACTTCCACTCGTGTTATTTTTGAGTATATAATCCAGCCAAAAGCGGTAAAATCAGAGATACTAACCTTTATGGATGGTACACTAAAAGTCTCAATGGGCGCTCAGCCGTTCCCTGTTCCGCCGTTGCGGATGCGGCTCTCGAGTCACGTTTCAGACACGCCTTCCAATGACTCGCCTCCGCTAGAGATGCACAAGGCGCTTTCGCGTCTCACTCTCTATCGGATGCAGGAGCGGGCGCGTAAAGAAATTGAGAAAGGCAATTTTGATACCGCCACGCGGCAATTGCAAATGCTCGCGAACAATTTGGTCGCGCAAGGCGAGCGGAGTCTCGCGCATACCATCGCCTTCGAAGTGGATAACCTGAAAAAACAACGCTCCCTATCTGACGAGGGAAGCAAAAAGATGAAATATGGCACGCGCTCATTGTTCTTAGCGTCGCCGAAAAAGGAGTTGGTTCAATGATTATCTGCTCAAATTGTCAGCATGAAAATATGGAAGGAACCGTATATTGTGTGGAATGCGGCGCGCAGATTGACGGCGTGGAAACATTGGTCACCAAGGCAATTACCGATCAAGAGATAGACGAAGAACTGAAAAAGAACGCTCCGCAGCCTGAAGCGGAAGCGATGCCCGCTAATAGTTGGCTTTCCTTGCATTTGATGGATAGCGGCAAGATCCTGCCCCTCGCCTCGCGTAACGAATTTACCCTCGGGCGCCTCAGCGAAGGTCAACCCATCATGCCTGATATTGACCTCACTCCTTATCAAGCCTATGCCTCCGGCGTTTCGCGTTTACATGCCGTTGTCAAACGAGACGCGAACCGGGTGGTGGTGATGGACCTCGGCTCATCGAACGGGACCTACCTCAACGGACGCCGCCTCAATCCCCATTTGGAGGAGGCATTGAGCCATGGAGATATCGTCGCCTTAGGAAAACTGAAACTACAAGTCCTCCTGCGGGATATCTGATCGGAGTCGTTGAAAGGCGGCAGTTATGGCGTATACGATCATCCTGCATATTGTCGGCGAAGCCTCCGTCCTTTGCGAAATGGAGGAACTTCCCAAACCCACCGATACGATCATCACCGTGCAAAACCCGCGCTTACGCGACGGCAAGGATATTCACTATCTCGAAGCCAACGTAACCAAGGTGATGTGGCCCGTCAGCAAGATCGCCCTCATCGAAATACTCGACAGCCAGGAGGATGAAGGCCTCATCGGCTTTGTCAGAGAATAACATGCCCGAAGAATTCGACCGCCGGCGTATCCTCGTGGTAGACGATGAGGAGCGCATGGTGCGTTTCATCCGCATGAATTTGGAGCATGACGGCTTTCAAGTTGTCGAAGCCTTCAACGGCAAGCAAGCCCTCCAAAAACTGCGCGACACAACCCCCGATTTGATATTGCTCGACGTAATGATGCCCGATATTGACGGGTTCGAAGTGTTGGAAACCATCCGCGAGAGCGGCAACACCGTGCCGGTCATTATGCTCACCGCCAAAGGCGAAGAAGACGACCGCGTGCGCGGACTCGAACTCGGCGCCGACGATTACATCACCAAGCCGTTCAGTCCGCGCGAGATGGTCAGCCGCGTCAAAGCCGTCATCCGCCGTACGGAAGGGGCGAGCGGCTCGATGCACGACATCATCGAAGTGGACGACCGCCTCAAGATTGATTTCGACCGCCGCGAAGTCTGGCTCGAAGGCAAACTTGTCAAACTCCGCCCGACGGAATATCGCCTGCTGTATCATCTCGTGCAAAACGCGGGCTGGGTTGTCACGCACGATCAGATCCTCGTCAAAGTGTGGGGCTACGAGTACCGCGACGAACCGCATTACGTCCGCCTGTACATCAACTACCTGCGCCAAAAATTGGAAAAAGACCCCGCCAACCCGAAATACATCCTCACCGAGCGCGGCGTCGGCTATCGCTTCGTGGATTACAAGAGGCAGAAACCGTAGCGCCCGTCATTGCGAGCCGAAGGCGAAGCAATCCCCGCCATGATGAAGGAGATTGCTTCGTCGCAACGACGAGAATAATCTCATACATTTCTTTGACAAAAAGCCTGCGTGTTTCTAACGCAGGCTTTTTATATTAAGCGCAGAATATCCAACCAAATGAACTGGAGGCTGAAATGACAAAATTAATTCGATGGGAACCCGCTCGTGAAGTGATGACTCTGCGCGAGGCGATGGATCACCTGTTCGACGACGCGTTCACGCGTCCGCTCACCCTCAGGGACGGCTGGTCTGTGCCTGCGGTGGACATGTACCAAACCGACGAAGAGGTGGTCGTGAAGGCTTCGATCCCTGGTTTCAAAGCCGAGGATGTGCAGATCAACGTTACCGGTGAGATCCTCACCCTGCGCGGCGAAGTGAAGCAGGAAGAGGAGAAGCAGGACAAAGCCTGGCACCTCCGCGAACAACGCTGGGGCTCGTTCGAACGCGCGCTTGCCCTCCCGACTGACGTGATTGCAGATAAGGCAAAAGCCGAGTTCGAGAACGGCATCCTCACCATCACCCTCCCCAAGGCGGAGGAAGTGAAGCCGAAGACGATCACCGTCAAGGCGAAGTAAGCGTAGAACGTAGCGCAAGATAACATCTTGCGCTACGTATTTAAAAGGGGAAGCGGACGCGGCAGGGTTAGGATCAATTTTCCCCGGCGCGCGAAACGGAGCGTCATCTTGGGGTAAAATTCGTCCATGCCTAAAGGAAATCTCAAACAACGCGTTTTGCTGGTAGACGATCATGAGGTGGTGCGAGTGGGGTTGAAGTCGCTGTTAGCGAGGCATTCGCAGTTCGATGTGGTGGGCGAGGCGGGTTCGGCGCGTGAAGCCATCCAAAAAACGGACTTGCTCAAGCCGGATGTGGTGGTGCTGGATATCCGCCTGCCGGGCACGTCGGGGATCGAAGCCTGCGAACAGATCGTGACGAAGCACCCGAAGGTCAAGGTTATCATGCTCACATCGTATGCCGAAGATGAGATGCTGTTTTCGGCGATCCGCGCCGGCGCATCGGGTTATGTGCTGAAACAGATCGGCAGCGACGATCTGGTGAAGGCGCTCGAAGCGGTGGGGCGCGGCGAGGCGCTGCTCGACCCGGCGGTGACGCAGCGCGTCTTTCAGGAAGTGCGGCGCGCGGTGAAGAACGAGGAGGCGTCGGCTTTTTCACATTTGAGCCAGCAGGAAAAGCATGTGTTGTTGCTCGTTTCGGAAGGCAGGACGAACCGCGAGATCGCCAAGCAATTATTCCTTGGGGAAGGCACGGTGCGGAATTACGTTTCGAGCATCCTCTCGAAGTTGAACGTGAACAACCGCGCCGAAGCCGCGGCGTACGCGGTGGAACATAATTTGAGGGAATATATCGCGGTGTAAGAGTTAGGGTCATGATGTAACGCGCGGAGTAGCATTGCTCCGCGCGTTTTGTTTAACCGAAAGCGCCTGCAGCCTCTTACATTTCTCTAATTTCACCGTCCTTGACGAAAATCCATTTCGGGTATAAAGTTAAGCACGCTTAACTAAAAAGCAGGCTTAACCATGACCAAATCCCCTTCCGCTTCTCAATCCCTGCGCGCCTTCATGGACGTGTTCATGCACCGTTCGATGCGCGGCTGGCGCCAGTTCGCCAAAGGGACTGGACTTTCGATGCCGCAGATCAGTATTTTGATGCAACTGCATCACAAAGGCGCATGTGGAATCTCTACAATCGGCGAACGCTTCGATATTTCCAACGCCGCCGCGAGCCAACTCGTGGAGAAACTCGTGCAAGGCGGTTATGTCAAGCGTGAGGAAGACCCGAACGACCGCCGCTCGAAATTGCTCAACCTCACTCCCAAAGGATTGTCTCTGATTCAGCAAGGCGCAGAACAACGTTACCGCTGGTTGGACGAACTGTCGAAGAATCTCTCGACCGAGGAAAAAAACAAAGTCAGCGAAGCGCTGGACATCATGACCCGCGTCGCACAAAAACTGGAAACTGGACCCGTTCAATAAGTATCTCTCCTCGCGCTATTCACATCCAATTCATAGAAAAACAATAGACTGCATTGATCGTAGACCGCCTTAGAAAGGAACGAAACAGCCATGCGAAAACTGGCAAAATATTTAAAACCTTATTCCTTGATGCTCGTCGTTTCGATTGCGCTTTTATTTGCGCAAGCAAACTTTGATTTGGCGCTGCCGGACTATCTCTCGCGCATCGTCAATACCGGTATTCAACAAGGCGGCGTGGAAAATGCCGTGCCGGTCGCCATCCGTCAAAGTGAGATGGACCATGTGTTGATCTTTATTGACCCGGCAGAGAAGGACTCCGTCCTTGCCGATTACACCCTCGTGGACAGCGGTTCGCCCGATTACGAAAAATACTTGCAGGAATATCCCGCGCTTGCGGACGGACCCGTTTACGTTCTACAGGATATTGGTCAGGAGGAGATCGAACGCCTCAACCCGATCATGGGCAAGGCGTTGTTGGCGGTTTCCGGTATCGAACAGGCACTTGCCGATCCGTCCAAAGCGGAGCAGATGGGCGGCGCGTTCGGAAATTTTGACCTGAGCAAACTGCCTCCGGGTACAGATATTTTCACGATGCTCGGACAACTCCCCGCCGAACAAATCGCGGAGATCACGGCATCCGTCGATGAGCGGTTCAGTTCAATGGGCAAGAACATGATCGTCCAAGCCGCGGTCGAGCCGGTCAAGGCGGAGTATCAGGCGTTGGGCATGAACACGGACAAACTGCAAAACGACTACATCCTTTTGCTTGGCGGCTGGATGCTCCTGTTGACGCTTGCTTCGGCGGCTTGTACCATCACGGTGGGCTTTCTCTCAGCTCGCATTGCCGCTGGCGTGGCGCGCGATCTTCGTCGCGACACCTTCAAGAAAGTGGAAAACTTCTCCAGCGCGGAATTCGAACATTTCTCCACGGCATCCCTGATCACGCGCACCACCAACGACGTGACCCAGATCCAAATGGTCACGATGATTACGATTCGCATGCTCTTCTATGCGCCCATGATGGGTATCGGCGGTGTGATCAAGGTGCTTACCAAAGATTCGCCGCTGGCGTGGCTAATCGTTGTCGGCGTGTTGATGCTGGTCAGCCTGATCATCATTGTGGTCTCGATTGCCATGCCCAAGTTCAAGATCATCCAGAAATTGACCGACCGAGTCAATCTGGTGGCGCGCGAGAACCTCTCAGGCATGATGGTCATCCGCGCCTTCAACATGCAGGGCTTTGAAGAGAAGCGCTTCGATAAAGCCAACCTCGACCTGACCGGCGTCTCCCTGTTCATCAACCGCTTGATGGTGGTGATGATGCCGATGATGATGTTCATCATGAATCTGGTCATGGTGTCAGTCATCTGGTTCGGCGCCAAACAAGTGGCGGACGTCAACATGCAAGTCGGCGACATGATCGCATTCATGCAATACGGCATGCAGATCATGTTCGCGTTCCTGATGATGTCCATGCTGTTCATCCTGCTCCCGCGCGCTTCGGTGTCGGCTGACCGCATTGCCGAGGTCCTCGAAACGGAGATCCAGATCCGCGATCCGAAAGAACCGAAGAAATTTTCCGAGCCGTTCAAAGGGCGGGTCGAGTTCCGCAACGTATCGTTCCGTTATCCCGATGCGGAAGAGGACGTCTTGCACAATATCAGTTTCACGGCGCTGCCGGGTCAGACTACGGCGTTCATCGGCTCGACCGGCTCCGGCAAATCCACCATCATCAGCCTTCTGCCGCGGTTCTATGAAGTGACCGCCGGTTCTATTCTGGTGGACGATGTGGACATCCGCGACGTGACCCAGCGCGAACTGCGCGACAAGATCGGTTACGTGCCTCAAAAGGGCATCCTGTTCTCCGGCACCATTGAAAGCAACCTGTTGTATGCCGATAAGAACGCCACCCCGCAAATGCTCGAGGAGGCGGTTGCGATCGCACAGGCGAAGGAGTTCGTGGCGTCCAGCCCGGAAGGAATGGCAAAGGAAATTTCACAAGGGGGAGCGAACATTTCCGGCGGACAAAAACAACGCCTCTCCATTGCTCGGGCGCTGGTCAAACGCCCTCCGATCTACATCCTCGACGATAGCTTCTCAGCCCTCGACTTCAAGACCGACGCGGCGCTGCGCCGCGCGTTCAAGGAACAGGCGGCAGATAGCGCTCTGCTGATCGTCACCCAGCGTGTCTCCACCATCAAGAACGCCGAGCAGATCATCGTGCTGGATGAGGGTCGCATCGTGGGGAAGGGCGTCCACAGCGAATTGATGGAAAACTGTGAAACGTATCGAGAGATCGCCACATCGCAACTGACTCAGGAGGAATTGTCATGATGATGCAAAATAGATCCGCCGGAGAACCGCGCCGTCCCATGGGGCACGGCATAGTGATGCCCGGCGACAAAGCCCAGAACTTCAAAGGCACGATGAAGAAGTTGATCGCCTACCTGGGCAAGTACAGGGCTACGATCATGGTCGTCTTTGTCTTCGCGATCGCTTCGACCGCCGCCAACATCGCCGGACCGAAAATCCTCGGCGAAGCGACCACCAAACTGTTCGAAGGCGTGATCGCCCAGATCGGCGGCACAGGCTCGATTGACTTTGCGTCCATCGGGCGCATCATTCTCCTCACTCTTGGGCTGTATGTCGTTTCGTCGCTATTTTCCTACGTTCAAGGCTGGATCATGGCGGACGTATCTACGAACATCGCTTATCGCTTCCGCCGCGACATCTCTGAAAAGATGAACCGTATGCCGTTGAAATATTTCGACGGCACCACCCATGGCGAAGTGCTTTCACGCATCACCAACGACGTGGACACGGTCAACCAAACCCTCAGCCAGAGCCTGACGCAGGTCATCACGTCGTTCGTGACCGTGATCGGCGTTCTGGTCATGATGTTATCCATCAGTTGGCTGATGACGCTGGTGGCGCTGATCGTCATCCCGCTTTCGATGTTGGCGGTCTTGCTGATCGTGCGGCAGTCGCAAAAATTCTTCAAACAACAACAGGATTATCTCGGGCATGTCAACGGACACGTCGAGGAAATGTACGGCGGTCACATCGTCATGAAAGCCTTCAATGGCGAAGAGGAAAGCATCAAAAAGTTCGACGAGTCGAACAACGTGCTCTACAGCGTGGCGTGGAAGTCCCAGTTCCTTTCCGGCATGATGATGCCGATCATGATGTTCATCGGCAACCTCGGGTATGTGGCGGTCGCCATCCTCGGCGGATATCTCGCCGTCAGAGGCAGGATCACGGTTGGTGATATTCAGGCGTTCATCCAGTATGTGCGCTCGTTCAACCAACCGATCATGCAGTTGGCGAACATTTCCAACATTCTGCAACAGACTGCCGCGGCGGCTGAGCGCGTGTTCGAGTTCCTCGAGGAAGCGGAAGAAATCTCCGAGACTCAAAACCCGGTCAAACTCGAATCGGCGCAGGGACACGTGGAATTCCGCGACGTCCGCTTCGGCTACAAGGAAGATAAGATCATCATCAACGATTTCTCCGCCGAGGCGAAAGCCGGTCAGAAGGTTGCCATCGTCGGTCCGACCGGCGCGGGCAAGACCACCATGGTCAAACTGCTGATGCGTTTCTACGATGTGAACAGCGGTTCGATCCTCGTGGACGGTCACGACATCCGTGACTATACCCGCAAGGATTTACGCAAGATGTTCGGCATGGTCTTACAGGATACGTGGCTCTATAACGACACCATCATGGAGAACATCCGTTACGGCCGCCCCGACGCCACCGACGAGGAAGTTATCGCCGCGGCGAAAATGGCGCACGTGGATCACTTTGTCCACACCTTGCCGGACGGCTATCGCATGACGCTCAACGAAGAAACCACCAACATCTCACAAGGACAGATGCAGTTGCTGACCATTGCGCGCGCCTTCCTTGCCGACCCAAAAATCCTGATCCTCGACGAGGCGACCAGTTCGGTTGACACCCGCACCGAGGTCTTGATCCAGCGCGCCATGGACAGCCTGATGAAGAACCGCACGAGTTTTGTCATCGCGCATCGTTTGTCCACCATCCGCAACGCCGACCTGATCCTTGTGATGAATCACGGCGACATTGTCGAACAGGGTACGCATACCGAACTGCTCGAAAAAGGCGGCTTCTATGCCGAACTGTACAACAGTCAGTTCGAGATACAAGAGGACATGGCGGTCGTGACGTAGAACGCGTATGCGCCGCTAATTTTGTGAAGCCCTCGTCAAAATGATGAGGGCTTTTTTTGCGATGAGAATTAATCACAAGTTAAAAATCTTATGGTATAAAATTTCTCATATCGAATCATGCGCAGGGGTAAATGAATCGAATCTATCAGCATGTCAAATATTTTATTGCATCACCTCACTTTCCTTTACGGAGAAGACCAAGCCCCTCGACTGTTGGATCGAGCGCTAGCGCTTCTCGTGGACTACCGCGCCCGCATCTTTCCACGGGACGGCGGACTCACCCAGCGCGACTCGATCCTCATCCTCTACGGCGACCAAGTCCAGTCGACGAACGAAAAGCCATTGCAAACGCTCAAGAAGTTTTGTGATAAATATCTGACCGACATCGTCAGCGGGATTCACATCCTGCCCTTCTACCCGTGGACATCCGACGACGGGTTCTCTGTCGTTGACTATCGCCGAATTGATCCCGCCCTCGGCGGCTGGGACGATGTCTCGGCGATGCGAAACTTCCGCTTGATGTTCGACGCGGTGATCAATCACATCTCCTCGCAAAGCGATTGGTTTCAGAAATTCTTGCAGGACGATTCTCGTTATCGTGATTACTTCATCACCGTCGAGGGCGAGCCGAATCTTTCGCAGGTTGTTCGTCCGCGCGCGTTGCCTTTGCTCACGCCGTTTCAAACTCCCTCTGGCGAGAAAAAAGTGTGGACGACGTTCAGTGCTGACCAGATTGATCTCAATTTCAAGAAACCCGAAGTCCTGCTCGAAATCCTTGATATTCTTCTGCTCTACGCCGAGCGCGGCGCGGAGTTCATCCGTCTCGATGCGATTGCCTACCTGTGGAAAGAGATCGGCACGACCTGCATCCACCTCCCGCAAACCCACGCCGTCGTCCAATTCCTGCGCGCCGCATTGGACGAGGTCGCGCCGCACGTGCATCTCATCACTGAGACGAACGTCCCGCACGTGGACAACATCTCCTACTTCGGTGACGGCGCTAACGAAGCGCAACTCGTCTACAACTTTGCTTTGCCTCCTCTCACTCTACATGCCTTCCACACAGCCGACGCGCGCACGCTCTCCGCATGGGCAAAGACATTGACCCTACCCTCGAACAAAACGACCTTCTTCAACTTCCTCGCCTCCCACGACGGGATTGGGCTGAACCCTGCGCGGGGAATCCTCTCGAACGAAGAAATCGACTCGCTTGTGAACAAAACTCTCGAACACGGCGGCTTGATCTCCTACAAACAAAACGCCGACGGGACGCAAAGCCCCTACGAGATGAACATCAATTATTTTGACGCGTTATCGAATCCCCTCACCCTAGCCCTCTCCCAAAGGGAGAGGGAACGACTCCCTGTTCTTGATGGGAAAGGGGCGCTGCTCCCTTCTCCCCGCGGGAGAAGGCGATGCCCTGAGCCTGCCGAAGGGGCTGGGGATGAGGGCGACGAATCGCGCGATTTACAAGCGAATCGCTTCCTCGCCGCCCACGCCATCATGCTCGCTATCGTTGGTGTGCCAGGCATTTACTTTCACAGCCTCTTCGGCTCGCGCGGCTGGCTCGAAGGAGTGAAGCAAACGGGACGCAACCGCACCGTCAACCGCGAGAAGTTGAAAGTGGATAATTTGCAAAGAGAACTTGCGGATGAAAACTCGCTTCGCCGCAAAGTTTTTGCAAAATTTAGTCAATTGCTCAAAGCCCGAAGCGGAAACCCCGCGTTTCACCCGCACGGACAGCAAACAGTTTTGGACCTGCATCCCTCCGTCTTCGCCGTAGAACGGATCTCGCCCGACGAAAAATCGCGCGTCCTGTGTTTGCAAAACGTCAGCCAGAAACAAGTTTCGTTTTCGGCAAACTACAAATCAGCGATTGATCTTTTCACGAGTCAAGAAATTCAAAGTTCAAATCTCATGCTTGAATCATATCAAGTTTTGTGGCTCAAGGTTGACACGATGGTCGAGTAGCGAGCGTTCGTTGCGAGCGTATCGAGACCACCGCGCCGTAAAGCAATTTTTGTTACAAGAGTTTTTATGAAGGCCCGTTGAATTTTTCAATATCATCAAACAATAACCCCAATGCAGAAGATCAAACCCTTTACCACGGAGACACAGAGTCACGGAGATTTTAAAAATATTTTCTCTGTGTCTCCGTGTCTCAGTGGTTCAGAAGTAGACAGGGCATCTCAATGAATAGAGGTACATAACATGACACCCTCCTCCCACAACATCGGCTTTATCTCCACCCGCTTCGCAGGCACCGACGGCGTTTCGCTTGAAACGGCGAAATGGGCAACCGTCCTCGAACGCATGGAACACAAATGCTTTTACTTTGCGGGTCAATGCGACCGAGGGGCGAACCAGTCTCACGTCGTGCCTGAAGCGTTTTATCGTCATCCCGATATTGACGAGTTGAATCGTCAAGCCTATTCGGGCAGTTGGACGGTCACAAAAGAAGCGCGCGCCGCGCGTCCTGAAATGGCGCATTTGCACAAGGATTTTTTCTCGATCTACATCCGTCCGCCGCAGATGACGCGCCGCGTGAATGAGCTCAAAGAATATTTCAAAGAGCAGTTGTATGAATTTGCGCGCCGTTTTGAGTTGGAGATTCTCATCGTCGAAAACGCGCTCACGATTCCGCTCAACCTGCCGCTCGGGCTTGCGCTCACCGAGTTCATCGCCGAGACGGGTTACCCCACCATCGCGCATCACCACGATTTTCATTGGGAGCGTCAGCGTTTTCAAGTCAACTGTGTCAACGACTACATCGCCGCCGCGTTCCCGCCCACACTGCCATCGATTCGACACGTGGTCATCAACACCGTGCAGGCGCAGCAGGTCGCCTCGCGTTACGGGGTGACGTCGCGTGTGATTCCCAATGTGATGGATTTCGACTCGCCCCCGCCCGCTTCGGATTCCTACAGTGAAACTGTGCGCGCCGACTTCGACATTCGCGACGGGGAATATTTTTTCCTACAACCCACGCGTGTCATCCAACGCAAGGGAATCGAACACGCCATCGAATTGATGCGCCGCCTCGACCTCCCCGCCAAACTCATCATCTCGCACGCCGCTGGCGACGAAGGCACAGACTATGAACATCGTGTGCGCGAGTATGCGGATATGCTCAATGTGACCGTGCGTTTTGAATCGGATCAAGTACAAGACCAACGCGGCACAACCAGCGATGGAAAGAAAATTTACATGCTTGGCGACGTGTACCCTCACGCCGATTTGATCACGTATCCCTCTGCCATTGAAGGCTTTGGTAATGCGTTTCTTGAAGCCGTATATTACCGCCGCCTGATCCTCGTCAACAACTATTCGATCTACGAAGTGGATATCAAGCCGAAAGGTTTTCGCACCCTCTGGTTCGACGGCTTCATCAGTGACAGCACTCTCGAAGCAACGCGCAACGCCTTGCAACACCCCGAACAGACTCAGGAATGGACGGAACTGAACTATCAACTCGCCAAACGATATTTTTCGTACACCGTCTTACAACGCCGCCTCGAAGCGATCGTTGACGATTGTCTGGGGCATCAAGGTTAGCGCGGTGGTTGAGTAGTCCCGCACGCGCTGAGCGGAGGACGAAGTCCGAAGACGAAGCGCTAGATTGCGTCTCGTCTACGGGATGCAACGAGCACATCCCCTCCGCTCGACGCGATGACATTGTTAGAAAAATTTGGAAAAGAATAAAAATCTTGCCCTGCTGCGGATAAAAAGAAATCAATGAACATTGCCCTCCTGCATTACTCCGTCCCTCCTGTCGTCGGCGGCGTGGAAAGCGTCATCGCCCACCATGCGCGACTGATGACCAATGACGGACATTCTGTGCGATTGATCGCAGCGCGCGGCGAAGCCATGAGCGGACAAATTCCACTCGTTCGCATCGCGCTTGCCGATTCCCGACACGAACGCGTAGCGCACGTCAAAGCGAAATTGGATTCGGGCGAAGTGACCGCAGACTTCGACTCCCTGCGGGACGAATTGATTGATGAATTGCAACTTGCACTCGCAGATGTGGATGTGTTAATCGCGCACAACGTCTGCTCATTGAACAAGAACCTCGCCCTCACAGCCGCGCTGCATCAACTTCACACATCGAACAAACTCCCGCGCTTGATTCTCTGGCATCACGACCTAGCATGGACAACGCCGCGCTACCTGCCCGAACTGCACGAAGGCTACCCGTGGGATTTGCTCAAAACGGATTGGGGCAACCTGACGCATGTAACGGTCTCAGAGTTGCGCCGTGATGAACTTGCTGAGTTGATGAAGATCGAGCCTCCTTCGATTCCCGTTGTCCCCAATGGCGTGAATGTGGAGCAATTTTACAAACTCGAAGCGCTGACTCAATCTCTGCTTGAAAAAACAAAACTACTCGACGCCGCGCCGATTCTACTTTTGCCCGTCCGCGTGACGCCGCGCAAGAACATCGAACTGGCGTTGAATACTCTTGCCGCGCTAAAAAAGGATTTCCCCCAAGCCGCGCTGGTGGTGACGGGTCCGCTGGGTCCGCACAATGGGAACAACGTCGAATATTTCGAGAGGCTTAAAAGTTTGCGTCAACAATTGAAACTGGAAAGCTCGGCGCATTTTCTGGCGGAGTTGCACGACGACTTCCTGCCTGATGAAGTGATCGCGGATTTTTATCGCGTGGCAGACGCGCTGTTCTTCCCCAGCCGCGAGGAAGGGTTTGGCATTCCACTGCTCGAAGCCGCGTTTAGTCATCTGCCCGCCTTCTGCGCGGATATTCCTCCGCTGAAAAAAATCGGCGAGGAAGACGCTGTCTTCTTTTCACCTGATGAAAAGCCTGAGACGATTGCAAAGCTGATCGTAAATCATTTTCAAGCTTCCCTGCCTGCGCGGCTTGCCATGCGGGCGCGTGCATCCTTCCGTTGGGAAGCGATCTATCGCCAGCACATTGCGCCGCTATTGAAAGGATAACCTTATGCAAAAACATTCCGGGTTTATGCCCATCCGCACAATTCTCGTCCCGCTGGTTCACGAAGGTCCTGGCATCCACGCGCTCGATGCGGCGCGGCATTTCGATGCCGAGATCATTCTCGTTGGCGTGGTCGTCGTGTCGCCCGATCAGTCGCTGAGCGTGGGCGCGGCGTCCGCGCGCGCGGTGCGGCGTTTGTTGAGAATCTTTGGCAAAGATCCGCGCGTGACTTCCAAATCGCATGTGATCGTGGACTATGAGCCATGGAATCATCTCTCAAAACTATTACAGGATGAAAAGCCGGATCTTCTCCTCCTTGAGTTTGATTCACATCTCAAAGCCTTGCGCGTCTCGGCAAGCGACGTGCTCGTGCGTCCGCCCTGCGACGTGGCGCTAGTGCGGGGGAAAATTTCGACGAAGCCGAAGCAGGTTCTGGTTCCGGTACGAGGCGGTCCGCATGCCGAGTTGGCGTTGCGCGTCGGGTTGGGACTCGAATCCAAAGGCGTGACGACTCTCCACATCCGCAGTCCGGAAGATTCGAAGTCGAATTTCGACGCGCCGTTCAAGGGGTTGGAGCGGGTGTTGCAACAAATGCCCGAGGTGCAGAAGCAGGTCGAAGTCACGGAAGAAGCGGCGCAGGTCATCCTGAATCACGCGAAGCAGAAGGATGTGATCATTTTGGGGACGACGTCACAGCCTGTCACGAGTTCGGCTTCGCTGGGGTCGGTGGCGGATCGAATTTTGCACGAGGCGAATTGCGCAGTGATCGCCGTTAAGAGCGGCAGACCGTTTCCGTATGAGGTCTATGATGAAATTGCGGGCGTGGACGCGATCACGATTTTGGTGGATAAGTGGTTCGGCGAAAATACTTTTCACGCGGATGAGTTCAATCGGTTACGCGATGAAGTTGAGTTGAAGCGCAGTCAGGGTCTCACGATCAGCCTCGCATTGCCCGCGTTGAACGAGGAAGAAACAGTGGGCAATGTGATCCGCATGATGAAAACGGAATTGATGGAGAGGACGCCGCTGCTGGATGAGATCGTATTGATCGATTCTAATTCTACCGATCGCACGCGTGAGATCGCCGAAAAGGAGGGCGTGCCGGTGTATATCCATCAGCAGCTGCTCGAACGTTATGGCGCGCGGCGGGGCAAAGGCGACGCATTGTGGAAGAGCCTGCTCGTGACCAAAGGCGATATTATTATATGGATTGACACGGACATCGTGAATATCCACCCGCGTTTTGTGTATGGCATCATCGGGCCACTGTTGCGAAACCCGCAGATCCAATTTGTGAAGGGGTATTACCGCCGTCCGTTGAAGGTTGGCACAAAGATGCAAGTGGGCGGCGGCGGACGTGTCACCGAGTTGACGGCGCGTCCGTTGTTGAATTTGTTCTATCCCGAACTCTCCGGCGTGGTGCAGCCGCTCTCGGGCGAATACGGCGGTCGGCGTGAGGCGCTTGAACAGGCGACATTCTATTCCGGCTATGGCGTGGAGACGGGTTTGCTGATTGATATTTATGAGCGTTACGGTTTGAGCGCCATCGCGCAGGTGGATCTGCTGGAACGGATTCATCATAACCAACATCTGGAGGCGTTGAGTAAAATGTCGTTTGCCATCATCCAGACTGTGATGCACAAATTGGAGAAACGCTTCGGACGCGAAGTGTTAGAGGATGTGAACCGTTCGATGAAGTTGATCCGTAGCGATAGGCGAGGCTACTTTTTGGACGTGGAGGAGATCGCCGAGCGCGTCCGCCCGCCGATGATAGAATTGCCGGAATATAAGGAAATTTGGGAGAAAAAACTCCAACGATGAGGCTGACAAAACTTTTCAAGGAATTTTTTCAAAGTGAACAATCTTCCGGCGTTATTTTAATTTTATGCACGTTGATCTCGATTGCGATTTCCAACTCCTTTCTGGGCGCGGACTATGTCGAATTCTGGCATCGTCAGGTTGGATTCGAGGCAGGTGGACCGCTTTTGAAACACAGCATCGAATATTGGATCAACGATGGGCTGATGGCGATTTTCTTTCTGTTGATTGGTCTTGAAATAGAAAGGGAATTGTACGGCGGAGAATTATCGAACTGGAAGAACGCGTCTCTCCCATTGCTTGCGGCGGGCGGCGGAATGGCGTTCCCCGCGTTGTTCCATTTCATCCTCAACCGCGGCACCGAATTCCAAAACGGGATGGGGATTCCCATGGCGACGGATATCGCTTTTGCGTTGGGAGCGCTGGCATTGTTGGGGAGCCGAGTCCCCGCTTCGTTGAAGGTTTTTCTTGCCGCGCTGGCAATCGTGGACGATCTCGGCGCGATCGCCGTCATTGCTTTGTTTTACACAAATGACCTTTCGATTCTCTATCTTGTATTGGCATTGGGCGTGTTCGGTGGATTGTTGATACTAAATCGGCTGAAGATAATAAACCTATGGGCTTACGTGGTTCCGGGTCTTTTCATGTGGTATTTCATGTTGCAGTCCGGTGTGCATGCTACGGTGGCGGGCGTTTTGCTGGCGTTCGCGCTTCCCTATGGCGACGGACGGGAGAACTCGCTATCGTATCGGGTTCAGCATATGTTGCATAAACCGGTCGCTTTTTTCATTGTCCCGTTATTTGCGCTGGCAAATACAAGCATTGTCCTAAACGAAGGATGGATCGCCGGATTGAAAACATCCAACAGCCTGGGAATCTTCTTGGGGTTGTTTATCGGTAAACCATTGGGCATCGTTCTTCTCAGCTTGCTGGCGATTCGGCTGGGATGGTCTCGCTTGCCGACCGGCGTAACGCGCAGGCATATCATCGGCGCGGGGTTTTTAGGAGGAATCGGTTTCACCATGTCCATCTTTATTACCTTACTGGCGTTCACTGACCCGCAAGTTATTCAAAACAGTAAAACGGCTGTCCTGCTCACGTCCCTTGTGTCAGGATTGACCGGCTATTTCATTCTCAACCGGCGGACGCATCACATCGAAAAACACACAGCCTGATATGCGCGAAATTTTTCTGGCGCCCGCGTTTACCCTCCTATGGTATCCTTGACGCATCTCAATTCTGGAGAGCCGCATGTACGTTGCCATCGAAGGGGTCATCGGAGTTGGTAAGACGACCCTCGCCCGCCTACTACAACCCGCGTTCGACGCTGAAATTATTTTGGAAGTCTTCGAGGAGAATCCGTTCCTGTCCGATTTTTATTCCGACCGCGAGCGTTACGCGTTCCAAACGCAGATCTTTTTTTTATTGAGCCGTTATCATCAACAGCGACGCACGATCACTGAACTGGTGACAACGGGAAAAAATGTCATCGCCGATTACACCTTTGCAAAAGATTCGTTGTTTGCGCGCATCAACATCAAGGGCGACGAACTCGATATGTATTACAAAGTGCACGAGGCATTGGCTGAAAAAATACAAAAGCCCGACCTGCTCGTCTATTTGCAGGCGAACACCGATACATTGATGCAACGCATCGCCTTGCGCGACCGTCCGTATGAAAGACAAATGGAACGCGCGTATATCAACGAACTCAACCTCGCTTACGACGAATTTTTCTCCAAGCCGTTCGATCACACGCCTGTGTTGACGATCGACTCGAATGATTTGAACATTGTGCAGAACCCCGAGCATTTGAAGCAGGTGGAAGAACGAATCAGACAAAGCCTCAGCCTGCCTCCGTTTCAGCAGGCTTTGCCGATGCCAGATGTTCCTGCGGGGTCTCAGACCCCGCAGAAGCGAGGATGAATGCGCGTTACCCGTGAATCATTGATCCGAATCGCCAAAGAGACTGCCCAAGAGCGCGCCTTCAACGACCGCGACATCATCGCCGCGTATCTGACGGGTTCGCTTGTCTCCAAAGAGACCGACCCGTTGCTCGGCGGCACAGCAGATGTTGACATCATCCTCATCCACAAGGAGGAGCCGAAACACCGACGTGAGTTCGTCAAGTTGACCCCCGACTTCCACGTGGACATCGGTCACCGCGCCAAGGCGGAGTTCAAGCGTCCGCGCGAGTTGCGGTTGGATCCGTGGCTGGGTTGGGAGATGTACGATCCGATGCTTCTCTATGAACGCGAGAAATTTTTCGAATTTGTGCAAGCGGGTCTGCGCGCGGGATTCGAGTTCAACGCGCCCGCGCCTGCGTTACAACGTTCGCGGATCTTGTTGAAGGACGCGCGCAGTATTTGGCGCGAACTGCTTGAGATCGAAGACGCGGTCACGCCAAAGGATGTGTTGCAATACATGAAGTCGTTGTATTACGCGGTCAACGCGGTGGCGGAGTTGTCGGGTCCGCCGTTGGCGGAGAGACGCGTCATGTTGGATTTCGCGTCCAGGGCAGAGACAGCCTCACGTCCAGGCATGGACGCGGCGCTGATCGGGTTGATGGGCGCGTCCGCGTTGGAGTCGTCCAAATTGGAAGCATGGCTCCCCGAGTGGAAATCTGCATTTGAGATCGCGATGAAAAATAATCGCGTGGACGCGCGCATCCACGCGATACGCACGAATTATTACGAGAAGGCGTTCGTGGCGATGCTCGGGAGCGAAAAACCTGTGTGCGTGTTGTGGCCCCTGATGCAGACGTGGACGTTCGCCGCGGAAGTGTTGCCTGATAGCGAGTTGGAAGCGTGGCGCGCCGCGTGCGGCGATTTGGGTTTGGGCTGGGTCGGATTCGATCATCGCGTGAGCGGGCTGGATCATTTTCTCGATGAAGTGGAAGCCCTGCTCGATGAACTCGCCGCGCAACACGGTTTGGAAACTTCAACTAGCATATAAGAACTTAACCGCGAAGCACGCAAAGTTCGCAAAGATTTTAAAAAATTCTTAGCGTTCTTGGCGCTCTTTGCGGTAAATCTTTTTGGAGACTGATCGAATGAATCGTGATGAAGCGTTATCTATTGTCCGTGAATATGTAAAGAACGAAGGACTTGTCCGCCACATGCTTTCGGTGGAAGCGGCGATGCGTTTCTATGCGGAGAAGTTCGGCGAAGACCCCGACGCGTGGGGATTGATCGGTCTGCTCCACGATTTCGATTGGGAGATTCACCCGACGCTGGAGCAACATCCGCAAGACGGCGCGCCGATGTTACGCGAACGCGGCGTGCCCGAGGACATTATTCAGGATATTTTGAGCCATGCGGATCATCTGTCCATGCCGCGCGATACGATGCGACGTAAAGCCATCGCCGCCTGCGACGAGGTCACGGGGCTGATCACCGCCGTCGCGTTGGTGAGACCGTCCAAGTCGCTGTACGATCTCGAAGCGAGTTCGGTCAAAAAGAAGTGGAAGGATAAAGCCTTCGCGGCGGGCACGTCGCGCACGGAAATGGAACACGCCGCGCAAGAGTTCGGCGTCGAATTGTGGGAACATGTGGGGAATGTGATTCAAGCCATGCGCAGGATCGCGCCTGAGTTGGGGTTGGTAGGGAATATTCAGCCGCAATGATTGGATAAGAGCGGCATAAAAGTTTTAGCCACAGATTTCACGGTTTTTTTGAATAATCCGCGTGAATCTGTGACAGGGGTTGTAGGGCTTCCCGATTAAACGGTAGAACAATTTTTTCAACGCGAAGACGATTGCTGTAACGCGTCCCACCCCGCGACACACCCCGTTTGAAAGATCAGATCCTCTTGCATCGGCGCGTCGTTTTCGAATAATTTACCAGCGGGGTACTCGGCTCGGAGCGAATACGCGATCTGCGGACCCGTGTCTTGCGATGAGATGGTCAGCAGATAAAACTTGCCCAGCGATTCCCAATCGGGGTCGAAGTGGAGGGTGAACCAACTCCCAGTGGGGAACTCGGAATTGCTGACGACTTTGCGGATGAGTTCGCGACTCTGGTTAACATCACGGAGGACGAACTCGGTCATTCCCGACGGGTCGGCTTGGTCGCCGTTTACCCACACGCGCACCTCGCTTACGCCGCGGCACTCGGGGACGATCTCCTGTTTGAGAGTCAGTTGCGGCGAGACGGGCTGTGAATATCGCGCATCGGGCGCCCAGTTTTTGTAATTGGGTTGGTAACATAGCCCCGCCTGATAAAACTGCGAGCCGCAGACAACGTGATAGGAGAGGTACATCCCGCCCGTGTAGAAGATCAGACTCAGCGCCGAAAGGATGGCGGGCAGGGCGCCGGGGACGCGAATCCGCTGGGGGAGGGGCAAGCCAGCCAATCCGAGGAAAAGAAGCGGCATGACCGTCGTGAAGTAACGTCCTTGCACGCCTTCGATGGATGGGAACGCGACAGGGTTGAAGGTGATGTACATCAAAACGTAGGTGCCGACGTAGGCGAGGAAAAAGACGAGCAGTAATCCGAGGCGCGTGCGTTTTTCCAGCGAACCGTCGTTGATGAATAAAGCGGCGATCCCCCCCAACGCGAATAAATAATACGTCCACGCGGGGACGGGCCAATAGGCGAAACCGTAGATCGCGACCCAATCCAGCAGGTAACTGAACCATCTGCCGCGGATGGTTTGTGTGAGGATGGAAATGAATTCGGGGAAATTGCCGAGGATGAAACGCACTTGCCCGATGGGGTTTGTGCCTTCGGGCGCGGTGAGAAGTTGCGAATATGCCAGCAGGTTCCAACCGACGACTTCGAGCGCGAACAACCCCGCGGCTGTGATAAGCAGAAGGATGTATCCGTATCGGATTTTGAATCGCGATGGGGGGATGATCAGAAATGGAAGAAGCGCAAGCGGGACGATGTTGACTTTTCCCAGAAATAAAAGGGCGAACAACAACGCCAGCCCGCCCCATTCGCGCCAACGGAGTTCGCTTCGATGCGCAATTGCGATTGACCCGCCGAGGAAGAGGAGCGCGAGCCCGTTCGAGATCGCGTCCGCGCTGATGGTGGCGGCTTGCAGGGTGGCGACGGGCGACGCGGCGAGGAGGGCGAGAATCCATTTGCCGAAGGGAATCATCCGCACTGCCAGCCATGCAAGCAGAAGATAACTGAGCAGACCGACGATGCGGCAGGCGTAATAAACGGTGAGCGCGGGTAAGCCTTCGCGCCTGCCGAGCAAGCGCATGGTCAGCGCTTGAGGGAGCAGTAACGGCGGCGAATAGACCGAGCGCGTGTCCACGCTTCCGTAGATGTAGTCGTGCGCGTCGATGGATAGGTCGCCGTATTTCTGCCAGAAATCGGGCTCCACCGCGCGGACGATGAATTGTCTTCGATAGGAAAGTTCCCAATAGACGGCGGGGAACGGAAGTTTGCCTTCGTCCGCTTCGTTCGGCAGAAAACGCAAATCAGACATCTGCCAGACGCGCAGGAGATGCGTTTCCTCGTCATAGCCGCCGCTGATGGGAAGCAAGAAGCAAGCGGCTACGCCGAAGATGAGCAGGACAGCCAGCAGATAGATTTCCGCCGCGTGCAAGCGTTTGTTCAATTGCATTGGTTCATACTCGTTACTTCGGCGCGCGGACGGGCGCCACTTTCGGCAGGCGTTCCAATTGTTCTTTGTCCAGTGTGATCAATTCCGTTCCGAACCGCAACGCGACCGCGGCGTAGACCGCGTCGCTGACGCGTAGGCGGTATTTGGCGGCGACTTCGCTTGCGAGATTGGCGAGAGAATCGTCCACGTCAATAAAAGTTGTGTTTGGAAAATCCTGCAATTCTTTTACAAAAGCCATGCCAAGTTCTGGGTTGCTCTGACCTCGCGAAAAGGCGGCGGATATCTCGGGTAGGACGAGAACGGGCACGATAATGGAAAGCGATTCCTCCCGCACACGCGACATGAACGCCTTGCTGGCTTGATGGGCAGGCTCCGATGGCGTGAACGCGCTGACAAACACACTGGCGTCAATCGTGACGGTCGGACTCATCGGCGCATCTCGGAAAGGATTTCGACCGCGCTTTTTTCGTTTTTCCAGCCTTTGCTGATCTGTTCCCCAAGTTGCATCAGCCGTTCCCAAACCTCGTCATCCGATTTTTTCTCAGGGAGAATTGCATCCATCGGGATGATCGTAGCGACGGGTTTTCCGCGCTGGGTGATCACGTAGCGGGCGCGCTCCTCTTTCACCGCACGGACCACCTCCGAGGCGCGGCTCTTCAACTCGCGGATGCCGATCTCTTCAGTTTTGGGCTGTTTCTTCTTCATGTGGTCACCTATGTGACTACATCATACCCGCGCCAAACTTCCCCGTCAAGCATGGAAGCGGATGCTATCCCCGCCGAACCATCGTCTACTTTCTAAGATTGATCCCGTTGGGGGTAATATCAAACGTCCAGTTTGCGGATTGATCGAGGCAACTGGTTCCGTTCGTCACCATGAAATAATCTTTCGGGTCGGGGTTCCACGCCCAAAGAGAATAACAGCCTTCGATCAGATCGTTGATCACAAGCGACCCGTTTGGCGTGAGGATATAGCCGCGGTAACCGCAGAGCCCCTGTGGATTACCGCTCTGCAGATAAACTGTCAGATTGATCGTCCCTTTTGTGGGGTTGTCGACGCGGATCTTGATCTTCTCTCCTTCGAGCGAAGCGGGCAAGAGCGTATTGATGCATGGATCGCCAACATAGGGATTTGGAACTGGGCTGGCAGTAAAAGTCGCTCCGAGGGTTGGCAGTGGTGGAATAGTAGAAGTGAACGCTGGCGTACTTGTAGCGGTTACAGTTGGCGTGTGCGTGACAGTTGGAATGGCGGCTTGAGTCTCTGCTACGACTGTGTAAGCCGCCGCGACTATCGTGCTTTGCAGGTCAAGCGGATCGAGCGTGGGCGTAGCTTGCGGTTCATTACGCGCGCCACAGGCGCTACCGATCAGCGTAATCACGAACGCGAAGGTAAGGATTGGAAAGCGATTCATGTTGGCTTGAATTATACAGGGAGATTCTAACCCTCGTTCAACCTCCTCCGCATTCTTTTTTTCGGATTTTGGAGAGGAACCCTACGATTTATCAGGCAACACCAGCGGCGCATCCAAAAACGGATGTTGGACGACTTGCACCGGCAAACAATACGACTCGGCGATCAACTCGGAGGTCAACACTTCCTTCGGCTTGCCTAGCGCTTTGATGTTGCCCGCGACCATGAGCGCGATGCGGTCGGCGTAATGCGCGGCGAGGTTGAGGTCGTGCAGGGCGATCAACACCGCGAGGTTGTCTTTGTGAGCGAGTTCGGTGACGAGTTCCAGCAGGCTGACTTGATATTGCAAATCTAAATGTGCGGTAGGTTCATCGAGCAGAAGTATCGGCGTAGACTGGCACAAGGCGCGTGCGAGCAGAATCCGCTGTTGTTCGCCGCCAGAAAGTTCACCGACGCGGCGATCCATGAATGGCAGCGCGCTGACGCGTTGCAACGATTGACGCGCGATCTCCTCGTCTTTTTGCGAAGGCTGACCTAGAAACCCAAGATAGGGCGTGCGCCCGAGTAAGACCGTTTCCCAGACGGTGAACGCGGGAGGCATGGAAACTGCCTGCGGGACGGTGGCAATGTACCTTGCGCGTTTTATCGGCTCCAACGTGGCGAAGTCGTCTCCGTTCGTGCGGACGTGGCCCGTGTAGGGAATCACTCCGCTGGCGGCGCGGATGAGCGTGGACTTTCCCGCGCCGTTCGGCCCGATCAGCGCAAGGACTTCGCCGCTTTGCACGTCGAGGGAAACCTCGTGCAAAATTTGGCGCGAGCCGTAAGAGACGGAGAGGGATTGGATTTTGAGCATATCATTTCATTTCTACTCGCTGGTTGAGTAGTCCCGCATGGTTTTCGCGGGACGTATCGAAACCAGAGGTTTGCAAGGAAGAAAGATTTAGAATCTAGCCTCTGGTCTCGATACGGCGGCGCTTCGACTGCGCTTGCAACAATCGCTCGCTCCGCTCAGCGCGAACCGCCTACTCGACCAGCAAATTTGCCATTAAAAAATCAAATACCAATACAAAGCGATCTCGTTTTTGGTTTCGGGAAAATTGTTGTATGCGTTCACATCGAATCCGCTTAATTTGAAACCGCATTTTTCGTACAACTTGCACGCAGGGACGTTATTATCCTGCGTTTCAAGCATGATGCCGGGGAAGTTTTGTCCCTTCGCCCAGGCGATTGCGCGGTCCATCAATGCCTTGCCAATACCTTTGCCTCTAAAATCAGGATTCACTGCCAGTTCTTCAATGTAAGCAAATTTATTCCACCACGGCAGGATTTTGATCTGCCCAACAGGCTTTCCATCCACATCCGCGAAGAAGATCACTTTCTGCGGGTTGTCAATGAACGAAGTGTAATCATCCGTTTCAATGTTCAATCTCTTCTCGTATGGCGCAACAGGGACAATGGAATAGGTGATCTTGTTCTCTTCAACATGCAAGACGAGGTGTGATTTGACAATCGAATTAAGTTCGAAAGTGTCCACTTGATGGATGGACTGCGCGTCCATTTGACGGATTTGGATGTTCATCATTACCAGTATCCTTGATTCTTGGAGCGGCGCAAGACCCACAAAAAGAACGGCGCGCCTGCCAGCGCGGTGATGATTCCAACGGGAATCTCCTGCGGGGCGAGCAAAATCCGCGCGAGGATGTCGCAGACGAGCAGGGCCGTCGCGCCGCCGAGGGCGCTGAGGGGGAGTAAACGCCGATAATCGGGACCAAACCAAAGTCGGGAAAGATGCGGGACGATGAGTCCGATAAAGCCGATGATGCCAGAAAAAGCCACCGCCGCGGCAGTCGCCAGCGAGGCGGCAATCAAAATGATTCGTTTGGCGCGGGTGACGTTGAGTCCGAGTTGTTGGGCTTGATCGTCGCCGAATTGCAGAACGTTGAGCGCGTGCCCGCTGAAGGTCAAAACGCCGAGACCTATGACGAGGTAAGGCAGAAGGGCGAGGATCGCATCCCAGCCGCTTTGACTTGCACCGCCGAGAAGCCAGCCGAGCGCGCGGCGGACTTCGCTGGTGGAGCGAATCATCAGGAACGAGGTGAGCGAGGTGGCGAACGATGAAAACGCCACGCCCGCGAGGATGAGGTTGGTGGTGGGAATCGTCCGACCGACGCGGGCAAATAAATAGACAATGAAAACGGTGAGCAACGCGGCGAGGAACGCGGCGAACGGAATCGCCATCAACCCCCAAAACGAGTAGGGCCATTGGATGGACATGGCGATCACCGCGCCCAGCCCCGCGCCCGATGCGACGCCGATGAGAAATGGATCGGCGAGCGGGTTACGAAATAATCCTTGATACGCCGCGCCGCTTCCGCCCAACGCCGCGCCCGTGAGCGCGATGAGAATCGTGCGCGGCAGGCGAATCTTCCAGAGGATCGCTTCGGCGGTTTCCGTTCCATTGCCGAGGAGGGTATGCCAGAGTTCGTTCGGTGAAATGAAAACGGAACCGATGGCGAGGCTGAGGAGCAAGGCAATGAAAAGAAAGAGGAAAGAGGAAAGGAGGGGGCGCATGAGAAAAGTAAACACGGAAAAACGTATACACGGAAACAGGTAGACAGGTACACACGTGTTTACTTGTGTACCTGTTTCCCTATTTACCTTCTTACTTGAACAACTCCGGGTGCAACAACTTCGCCAACTGCTCCAGCCCATCCACCAAGCGGGGACCCGGGCGGCTGACAAGGTTATCGTCGAATGGGAAAATATTTCCATTCTTCACTGCGTCGAGCGCCTCCCAACCCGCGCGCGTCTGCACCGATTCGGGCGTGACGCCCCACATCGAATCGCCGAGGACGATGATGCTGGGGTTCGTCGCGACGATCTGTTCGAGGCTCACTTGCGGATACGCGTCGGTGATGCCAGCCAGAGCCACGAGGTTCGCTCCACCCGCGCGTTCGATCAGCAAATGACCGAATGTGCCGGGACCGTAGCTATAGGGCTTTGCCGGGTCGGTCGCGTCGATTTCATAGAAGACCGTAGGGCGCGCAGAAATGGGAGCGATCTTTTCATCCACTGCCGCAACGCGGGCTTTGAGCGAAGCGACCATTTCGGTCACATCGTGTCCCGTCAATTGACCGACGATCTCAAGGTTGCCATACATCTCCTCGAGCGTCGTCGGATTTTTCAGATAATACACGGTCAAGCCCAACTCTTCGAGCTGACTCACCAATTCAGGCGTGTTGATCTCGGCGGCAAGTACGAGGTCGGGTTTGAGCGCGACGATGGCTTCGACGCTGTATTCACCGAACGATCCGCCGACAGATTCGACCGTCGCGGCTTCGGCGGGATAATCGGAAAATTCATCGCGTCCGACCACCTGTGAGCCTGCCCCAACCGCGTACAAAATTTCCGTGTTCGACGGCGCGAGCGAAACGACGCGCTGTGCGGGACCATCGAGTTTCACCTCGCGGTTGAGTCCGTCAGTCAGAGTCAATTCCCCCGAAACGGGAGATGCAACCCCGCACGCGCTGAGCAATAGTGTGAACAACAAAGTAAGTATTAACGTCTTGCGAAACATGGTTTCTCCTGAATGTATTTTGTAGTGACGACTTAAGTCGTCACTACAGTAGGAATCAAAATCCCCAGCCTAAGCCGGGGAGGTTGGAGAGGCAATCCGAGTCTAGCCGTCCCCACCTCCTTTCCGCGAGAGAGTGGTAGAACCGACCAGAGCGGGCGACCTGACTTGTTAGTCTGACAGTCTTGTTGTCACTTAGTCGCGTCGTCGGGCGCGCCGACTATTCGACTTATTGACTATTTGACCATTCAACTAAATCACAGTTGCGCGACAGTGTTGGAATTGCACCAACTTCGCCGCTGGCTGATCGTGATTCAATTTGTGGCGGCGATTGTATGCCCCTTGCGGAGGTTCGTCAAGAGAACGACTGCGATCAGCATGGCTGAGATGAGCAGTGTGAAGTTACCGTCTCTGCCGAAGAATACAAGTCCGAGCCAAGGGAGGATGAACGATACGGCGAGGCTGAGCCAATCTGTCCATGTGCGCGCGGTTCTCGCCAGCGCGAACAACGGAAGGATCGCAAAGGCGAAATCGTAATTCAACAAATACGGGCTGACGAGTAATGCCGCGCAAACGAATAGCGCGACCAAGAAATTATCGTCTATGCGGGAAAAATTTTTTATCAACACAAAAGAAAAGCCGAACAACAGCGCGAGAGCAACGAGAAATGCCTGATCGAATCCCCAGCCTGCAAGACGGGTGATCGTGACGGGCAGGCTCACGCACAGTTCACACTCCGAAAGCCCTCTGAACGCGAACAGGGATTTTGGATAACTGACAATCCAGTTCCCATCCGCGAGGAAGCCGAGGGCGAAGAGGGTTGCGCCGGTCAACATGGCGAGATAGAACGCACGGCGGCCAAACTCATCCCGTCGGAGAAAGAGGCGGGCGGCGACCGCCAGCGCGACCAACATTCCCATGTGCGGCTTGAACGTGACGAGCGCCATCCCCAGCGCGATCATCCAAAGGGTTTTATGCCGAAGCGCGTAGACGAGCGCCGCCATCCCTAGAATCGTCGGGAAGACGTATTGTCCCACGATCAGCGCGCCGAAGACTGGAAAGAACAACGGCGCGGCGATGAACGAATACAAGCGTTTGCGCGGATTCCATCCGTCTGTCAGTAACCAGACAGCGACCATCAACATCGCGAGGTTGAGCAGGAACCAAACCCTCACCGCGACTTCGGGAGGCAATAACGCCAGCGGCAGAGTCGCCAGCGCGTACCACGGCGGATATGGAAACGGCAGGACAAACACCCGCTCCGCCGAAACGCCGAGGTCGTCCGCGACCATTTGCTCCTGCGCGGCGCGGTCGTACAACGCGATGCCGCGCAAGATTCCCTGATCGGCGCGATAGAGGACTTGAAAATCGTGGAACGGATCCAGCGGCAGGGGGACGAACCACGCGATAGCGAGAATTGTTCCGAACAGCAGGAAAATAGATAGGAGGATGAACGGGATGCGCTTCATGGAGATTGATTTCGTTCTGCCGTTCCCTGCATTAAACCGCGAAATCGAAACCAATGGAATGGGAAAAAGAGGAACCAATACAGGAATCCCATCAATCCACGCGGGGAGAAAAAGAGAGTAGAGGAGAGGTCTGCTGGTTTGTGTTCGATCCAGAGATTGCCGAAAATGTTATGGCGTTTTCCCCTCATGCCTAGCCTCTCTTCCTGTGGGATCGTGGGGCTCGCGTGCAAAATAAAACAACCTTCATGTTTGAGCGATTTGATCCCCGGAGTTCCATCCTCCCATACGCGTTCGATATACAGCGGATTCGTTTTCTCCAGCGCGTCTTGGACGGCGGCATCGTAATCGATCAACTTGATCTCTGGAAATATATCCAACGCTTCAGGGTGGTTGACAATACTATCCGCCGACAAGCCTTCGATCAGCGCGTAGGCGATGGGGTAGGGAACCGGCGTCATCAAGTCTACGCCGAACGCCATGAACCAGACCGGCAGGATGGGGAGCAAGAGTATCCGACGGTTCAAGCCTCGGACGCGGGCATACCGCAACATCAATTCTTCGTAGGTTGTCACTTCGGGTCCGCCGATCTCGAAGACCTTGCCTTGTCCATTCTTATTTTCGAGCGCGGCGATGAGATAATCGATCACATTTTGAATCGCAATCGGCTGAGACTTGTTCTTCAGCCATGACGGTCCCGGCACTATGGGAAACAACTCGGTCATGAAACGGATCATTTCGAACGAGATGCTGCCTGACCCAGCAATGACGCCGGCGCGAAATTCCGTCACCGACGCTTTGCCCGTGCGCAAGACTTTTCCCGTCGCGATCCGCGAGCGCATGTGCGGAGCGATTTGCCCTTCCGGATCCGCAAGCCCGCCGAGATAAATGATGTGTTGAACGCCAGCCTGCTCCGCGGCTTGGGCGAAGTTGCGCGCGGCGTCGAGTTCGATGGCGTTGTAGTCGCGCCCTCGCGACATATTGTGAATCAAGTAATAGGCGGTATCCACTCCGTCGAAGGCGCGCTTGAGCGTGGACGGTGAAGCGGCGTCCGCGTGAACAACGTCCACACGCTTGAACCAAGCCCGCCCCTTGAGTTGAAGCGGGTGTCGGGCTAGCGCGCGGACACGATAGCCTGCATCCAAAAGTCTGGGGATGAGTCGGCTCGCAATATATCCCGTTGCGCCGGAAACGAGGATGAGAGGCGAAGTCAACGCGCCAAGACCCTCGCGCGCGCCGCCAGCCTGCGCGTAAGCCCGTCGAAGATGAAGCGATGCGGGAGCCACATGGCATACCAATACAAAAAACCGAAGAGGCCGCGCGGCGCGAAATACGCAGTGACCGTGAAAAGCGTTTTGCCGTTCTGCGGTTCGGATTTGAATTCAAGCCACGCTTTGCCGGGTAATTTCATTTCAGCGCGCAAGCGGAGCAGGCGATTCGGTTCGACGCTTTCGACGCGCCAAAAATCAAGCGCCTCGCCGACACGGAGTTCATCGGGGTGACGCCGCCCGCGCCGCAACCCCACGCCGCCGATCGCTTTATCTAACCAGCCGCGCATTGCCCATAACCTATCCAGATAGAGCCAGCCGCGCTCGCCGCCAATGCCCATGTAGGAACGATGAACAATTTCGGGTTTGAGATCGAGCATAAGCTGGCGCGTCTCGATGAACATGCCGTCTTCGACAGTGAACGTATACGGCTTGATATCGCCGGAGGTCGTGACGAGCGCGTCGGACCAACTCGTTTCGACACTGTCGCGTTGGATGCGTCTCAGCGCGAAATGAACGGCGGTTTGGAAATCGAGCGGCTGGAGGCTGGGGAATAACCGCTTCGCTGCTTCATCGCGGACAACGAGGCTGGCGCGCAGTCCTTCGATCAACGGCAACGCTACGCGCCAATGAACTGGCGTAACGAGATGCACCCAATAGGCGGAAAGGCGGGGCGCGTAGAACGACGTGCGGATGAGGTAACGCGTGAGATGTCTTTCTCTGGCATAGCCGCGCAACATGTCTGCGTAGGTGAGGCGGGTCGCGCCGCCGATCTCGATCAACCTGCCGATCGAGTCGGGAGTTTGGATCGCGGCGATGAGATAAGACAGCGCGTCGCGTATCGCGATGGGTTGCGCTTCCGAGTAGAACCACGCGGGACATACGAGCAAGGGTTCGCGTTCGGTGAGATAGCGAATCATCTCGAAGAGCGCGGAACCGGAGCCGACGATCATGCCGGCGCGGAACTCCGTCACCGGGACCTTGCCCTGCCGCAAGGCATAACCCGTTTCATGCCGCGCGCGAAGGTAGGGAGAGAGAGTCGAGGTTGGGTCAACCAGTTCGCCGAGGTAAATGATGCGTTCGATGTTCGCTCGCGACGCGGCTTCGGCGAAGTTTTTCGCCGCCTGTAAGTCGCGTTCGGCAGTCGCTTTTCCGCCTTGTATCCCGTGGATGAGATAATACGCGATGGATACATCTTTCAGCGCGGCGGCGAGGGTCTCCGGTTGCAGCGCGTCGCCGCTGACAATATCCGCTTGTTTCAGCCATGCGCGTCCTTTCAGGCGCTCCGCGTCGCGGGCGAGTACGCGCACGCGGTAGCCATCCTCGATCAGGCGCGGCGCGAGCCGTCCGCCCACATAGCCGGTCGCGCCGGTGACAAGGATGGGGTTGTGTGAAGACATGGGAAAAATTGTATCCCACCCTATGAAATCCATGCTATGATGAATGACGCATATGCAGGCGATGAATCGTCCCACCTCGTTGAGCGAACGATTGATGATCCAACTTCCGCTGGTGTGGATCTCGCTCGCTTTCCTCGGGGGAATCGTCCTCGGCAGTCTCGTTTCACTTCCGTTTTGGGCTTGGATCGTCCTCGCGATCATCTTCATCACCCTCGCCCTCGCGGCGAGTTTCTTTCAACGATCCGCGTTCCATTTTCCATTCTCCATTTTCATCTTTCCTTTCATCCTCCTCTCCTCCCTCTCCCTCGGCGCGCTCCGTTACCAACTCTCCGTCCCCAACTTCGACGCGTTCCACATCGCCTTCTACAACGACCGCAATTACGATTTGCTCATCACGGGTTATCTCGTCGAGCCGCCCGATTACCGTGACGCGTACACCAATCTCCGCATCAAAGTCACCAAGGTGGACACTGGCGACGGCGATCTCAAAGTAGGCGGCTTGCTCCTCGTCCGCGTGGACGCCAACCAGACCTTCCACTATGGAGAGATCGTCCGACTGCGCGGCAAACTCAAAACGCCGCCCGAAAACGAGGATTTTTCCTATCGAGATTACCTCGCCGCGCAACACATCCACGCGTACATGTCATCGGCGGAGGTGACTGTCCTGCCGGGCAACGGAGGCAACCCGATCTCCGCCGCGCTCTACGCGCTCAAAGAAAAATCGCTCGCCAATATTTATCGCATCTTCCCCGATCCCGAATCATCCCTGCTGGCGGGCATCCTCCTCGGCGTGGATACCGGTCTCACCCAAGAACTGCAACAAGCCTTCAAAGACACCGGCACGGCGCACATCATCGCCATTTCGGGTTTCAACATCAGCATCATCGCGGGACTGTTCTTTCTGTTCTTCAGCCGCTTTTTCGGTCCGCGTTGGGGCTCCGCGCTGGCAGTCATTGGCATCATCTTTTACACCGTCCTTGTCGGTGGGAGCGCGGCGGTCGTGCGCGCCGCCATCATGGGCAGTCTCGCGTTGTTTGCGCGGCAGATTGGGCGGCGGCAATTCGCCATCAACACTCTCCTCGCGGTGGCAATGTTTATGTGCCTGTGGAATCCGCTCTATGTTTGGGATGTCGGTTTTCAGTTATCATTCTTCGCTACATTCGGTATCATCCTTTATGCAGACATTTTTTCCAAAGCAACAGATCGATTGCTTAAAGGCTTTCTTCCATCCAAAACTGTACGAAAATTGAAAAAACCGTTTCCAAAAAACTTGTACTTGTATCTTACAAGAAATATTTCAAGGGCGTATGCAAAGAAGATTATCCGCCCTGCAACTGATTACGTCCTCCTCACTTTCGCCGCGCAACTCACCACCATTCCGATCATGGCATATCATTTCCAACGCATCTCGCTCGTCTCGTTCATCGCCAACCCGTTCATCCTGCCCGCGCAACCGGCGGTGATGATTCTCGGCGGGCTCGCGGTCTTCCTCAGCCTCGTGTGGATTCCGCTCGGACAACTCGCGGCGTGGGTCGCCTATCCCTTCGCCGCGTACACGATTCGCATCGTCGAACTCTTTGACCGCGTGCCGCACGGGACTCTCTACCTCGGCGATTTCTCGCTGGGATTCGTGATCCTCTTTTACGCGGCGCTTCTTTTCGCGACGTTTGGCTGGGCGCGGCTGGGGGAGTGGATCCAAGCCGCCAGGGAGCGCGCAGGCGCACTCGGCGCGGGAACCGCAATCGTCGCATTATCACTCGCGCTGTTGATGATCTGGCGCGCGGCGTCTGCATTTCCCGATAAACTCTTGCACGTCACATTTATGGATGTCGGCTCGGCGGATGCGATCCTCGTCAAAACGCCGTCGGGCAAATCGGTGTTGATCAACGGCGGCGCCAGCGTGACGATTCTCTCGGACGAGTTGGGGCGGCGCTTGTCCGCGTTCGACCGCAAACTCGATTGGCTTGTGGTCGCCAACCCGGAAGAGGAACAGATTGCCGCTCTGCCGCGCGTGCTCGAACGCTATCCGCCCGACGCGGTCTTGTGGAGCGGAAACCGGCAGGCTTCGTTTTCTTCGCGCGTGCTGGATGAATATCTGGCATTGCAAACAATTCCGTTGACGATGGCGGAGCCGGGAGAAACCCTCGACCTCGGCGAAGGCGCGACGCTGAAAATCCTGACGGTGGGTCCGCGCGGTTCTGTGATATTAATTGAATGGCAGAACTTCCGCGCGCTGTTGCCGGTGGGTATGAGTTTCGAAGCGTTGGACGAATTGCAAAACGGCGCCAGCGTTGGACCGGTCAGCGTGCTGGCGCTCGCCGATGCGGGGTACGCGCCATCCAATCCGCCGGAGTGGTTCGCCAATTTGAATCCCGAATTGATCGTGCTGAATGTCGCGGCGGGCGACATCAACGGAATGCCCGACGCCGAAACGCTCGAAACGATCAAAGATTATTCGCTGTTACGCACCGACCAAAACGGCTGGATCGAAATCACCACGAACGGCGAGCAGATGTGGGTGAATGTGGAGAGGAATCAGAAATAGAAAGACCAGCCACAGAGATCACAGAGTCTCTGAGTTCTTTTCTCAATTTTCTCTGTGCACTCTGCGGCTACGGAAGGAAAGTGAACCATGAGCGAACTAAAAATCACCGTGTCGCCAGTTCAAGGCGCTGTATCGGTCACCATCCTTCACCTCGAAGGCAATTTTGACCGCGTGACTGCAAACCAGGTAATTGACCGCGCGCGGCAGGCGCACGAAGACGGCGCGCGCTATCTTCTGCTCGACCTGAGCGGAGTGAAGATTCTCACCAGTTCGGGCTTGCTCGCCATCCAAACCATCTTCAAATTATTCACCCCCGAAGACGAGCTTCAGAAATTGCACAATTTGAAGGAACAATACAAATCCTCCCATTTCAAGTTGGTCTGTCCTGACCCGAAGGTCTACTACATTTTGAACATTGCCGGCTTCCTCCAAAGCCTGCTGATCTACAACAATCTGCAAGAGGCGATCAGTTCATTCTCGAGTTGAGTTCAACACGGACGGAAAAGAGCATCAACACAAAGGACACGACGGTCACAAAGGAAAAATGTATGAAATTACAGCTTTTCCTCCTTTGTGTACTTGGTGTCCTTCGTGTTTGAAAAATAATTAGACGCTTCTCAACGCGGTCACAAAAACCTCGACCATCTTCCCGATATTGATCTCCTCTTTCACAATCCGGAACGATTCCTCCCCCATTTTCCGCAGGCGCGCTGAATCCGACAGCGCGTCTTTCATGGTCGCGACCAACGCGTCGAGATCGTCCGGCGGCACCTGCCAGCCGTTTTCCTTTCGCACCAGATCGTCCTGCGTGCCGTCTCCCTCCGCCACAATGACCGGAAGCCCGTAACTCATCGCCTCCTGCACGGCGAGTCCGCCGGTTCCCGGCAGGACGAACAAATCCGCTTCTTCAAAGTAGGCTTTCAACTCCTCCCCGTGTTTTGCTCCCACAAACTCCGCCGAGGGATAGATCTCTGCCGCAAGCTCCTCGAACGCCTCGCGCTCGGGTCCATCGCCGACGATGACCAGTCGCACGTTTTGGAATTCCGCGCAGGCGCCCAACAGCAGGTCCACGTTTTTGCGGAACTGCAAACGTCCCACGAAAAGGATTACAGGTTGAAGGTTGAAAGTTGAAGGTCGTTGAGGTATTTTCCACGTTGGAGAGGGCGAAACGGAATTATGCGCGACAAAAATGTTATCGAGCGGAAAGCCCAAATCGGCGTATTCGTCCGCGCCGCGCTGGCTGTAGGCGATCAGCGCATCGAATTGGCGGAGGAAATTGATTCGTCTTCGTTCACGAAATCCACTCACATGGGGCGCGCCTAGCCCCCAGCCAATCACAGGCTTATTCTGCGCGTGCATCCACTTCACCGCCGAGGGCGTGGAAAGATAACGCGGGTTGGCTTCCACGATCAACGCGTCGGGGTTCCATTCTTCGAGCCAGTCAATCAAACCGCGTTGGTAACACAAATAAAATTTTCCGCCGAGGAGGTGGATGTTTTTTCCTACTTTGTAATTGGTCCCCAGAGTAGGATGCTTCGCGATCATTTGCACTTGGTTCGTCGTTGTGATGCCTTCGTTGGGACGCGGCTCGCCAGTGAACAAACTCATCCCGCCGTCGCAGTATGAGGCGAGCAAGTCAAAGAACGGCGCGCGATAATTGGGAAGCACGCGTTGTTGCAAAGCGAGTTTGCCAGGGAATCGATTTGTCATGGAATGTGCGGAGCCTGCCAGGCGGGAGATTTATGCACGTGGACGATCTTCCACGCGCCGTTAATTTTGACGATCACGCGGCTTTCGTTGTGCGAAGCCACCTTCACGCCATCTGCCGAAGCCGCGCTGATGAGCAACGTATAACTCACGATCGCCGTATCGCCGTAGCGTTGCACGTGCAAGTTCGCGAGATCGAACCGCGTTTTTGTTTTCCCTTTTGCCTCCGCGCCGAACACCGTCCCGCGCTCGGCGTTGGAAGTCATCATAAATTCATGGAAGGGCAATCCGTCAATGCGTTGCGGCGTGATCCACCATTCGTACAGCGTGAGATCCTCGGCTGTGGTCTCGTTGTACGTTTTTATGTCGTTTTCCTGAACGGCTTGCAAATGTTTTTTCAGGAAGGCAATGATTTCGTCGTTCATTTGATCTCCTTCGAGAGCGTTTTGAAAATTGGCTCAGGCTTTGTCGGATTTCCTTTTCAACAAATTTCAGCCACGAATTTCACGGATTTACACGATTTTTTTTCCTTCAAATCAAAAACCTTTGTGTCCTTCGTGTCCTTTGTGTTAATTTTTAAACACAGGCTTAACTCAATAACACCTTCAAATATTCATCCACCATTTTATCCAGACTGAAAATGGATTCTGCCCTCGCGCGCGCGGACTTGCGGAAGCGTTCGTTTTCGCGCAAGACTTCTTCCGACGCGTCTGCCAGCGACGGGACGTCTGGTCGCTCCAACTTCCACGGATTCGCCCCGTACGCGACGAGCCGACCCGCGTCGCCTTGCACGAGTTCAGCGAGCGAGCCAGTGTCAAAGCCGACGACAGGCAATCCGCACGCCAGCGCTTCGATAACCGAATTCGGACACGGCGGATTCACCTCCGCTGAAAACAAAAGGTGCGACGAACGTTCGAGGAACGGAATCTCCTCGCGCGGCAACGCGTCCATGAAACGGATTCCGAAATCTTTTTGTTCTCCCAATTTGTGTTTTGCGCGCGCATCCACGCGCCCAACGACGACGAGTTCGATTCTGTGTTTCTTCGCTAAGCGCTGAGCCAAATCTACGGCGAAAAACAAGCCCGCGTCCAATCCGCCCGCGAGACTGCCCTCCACCACGAGCAGGCGATACAAATCCGTTGGGCGTTCGTGCGCGCCAACGGGTGAATATTGATCCAAGTCAACGCCGTTCAGAATCACGGACGATGGAACGCGCGCCGCGCCATACCAAGCCTCCCACCAACCTTTGACGAACTGACTCTGGTAGATCGCATGGCTCACCATGTTTGCTCGAATGAACGAAAGATTCCAATTGCCGTAGATCGCTCGAAGCGTGTACCGCAATCCCGCCCAACGCACACGATGCACCCAATTCACCCCGTCGAGGCGCTGGACGATTCGCCGTCCCTGCGCGCGCGCCCGCCACAGGCGCGGCAGGCTTCTCGTCCCAGCAAGAACGAGGATGGCATCCGCTGGCGAATCCAGATCGTTGGTCACATCCACGCCGCGCGCGCGCAGTCCCTGTTCAAATTTGAGTCGAAACGAGGTGACGCCGCCGAATCCCTCCACGCGCGGGAAGATACAAATGCGAGACATGGAAGTATTATAATTGCCGCGAGGATATCCAATGGAAAAGCCCGACGTTGAATTTGTTTCTTTTTTGAAATCGTATCCAACCTATCCGACGACACATCTCATTGACGATTTGCGCGCCACCGAATACGCGCGGCTCGATCTCGGCGGACACGTGTATCTCGATTACACAGGCGGTGGGCTGTACGCCGAATCGCAATTGCGCCGTCACACAAAATTATTGGCGGAGCATGTCTTCGGCAACCCACATTCAAGCAACCCCACCTCACACGCCGCGACGCAACTCGTAGAGCACGCGCGCGAATACGTGTTGAAATTTTTCAACGCCGATCCCGATGAATATCTGGTCGTCTTCACCTCCAACGCGAGCGGCGCGCTGAAACTCGTCGGCGAGTCGTATCCATTTTCAAAGGGACGTTACCTGCTCACTTTCGACAATCACAACTCGGTGAATGGGATTCGGGAATTCGCCCACGCGCGCGGCGCCAAAGTGACGTACATCCCGGTCGCGCTGCCGGACATGCGAGCAGACGAATCGGGACTCCGCCGCGAGCTGACTCAGCCTTCGAAAAACGGACACAACCTTTTTGCCTACCCCGCGCAATCGAATTTTTCCTCGGTGCAACATCCGCTCGAGTGGATCGAGGAAGCGCACAAACACGGCTGGGACGTTTTGCTCGACGCCGCCGCGTTCGTGCCGACCAGCAAATTGGATTTGAGCGAAGTCAAACCCGATTTTGTCCCTGTCTCGTTTTATAAAATGTTCGGCTATCCCACGGGGCTGGGCGCGTTGATCGCGCGTAAACCCGCGTTGTCAAAATTGCATCGCCCGTGGTTCGCAGGCGGGACGATCACCGTCGCGTCGGTACAGGGCGATAAGTTTTACATGGCAGACGGTTCGTCCGCTTTCGAGGACGGCACGATTGATTACCTCAACATCCCCGCGATCGAGATCGGGCTGAAGCACATCGAGTCCATCGGCTATGATGTGATTCACGAACGCGTCCATTGCCTCACAGGTTGGCTGTTGGATAACCTGACCAAGTTGAAGCACGCAAACGGGGCAAATCTCGTCCGGGTGTACGGACCAACTTCCACGGAGGGAAGAGGCGGGGCGGTCACGGTCAATTTTTACGATCAAGATGGCAACGCCCTCGACCACCGTTACATCGAAGAGCAGGCGAACCAAGCCAACATTTCCCTGCGGACCGGGTGTTTTTGCAACCCCGGCGCGGGGGAGGTGGCGCTGGAAATTTCCCGCGTCGAACTGGACGTTTGCTTCACCAGCCCGGGACACGAAAACCGCCTGTCCATTGACGATTTCCGCACCTGCATTGACGGCAAATCCACCGGCGCGGTGCGGATTTCGGTCGGCATGGTCACCAACTTCAAGGATGTACAGAGGTTCCTTGCTTTTGCGAAGAGCCTGCTTTTGTAACACAACGTCCCGCAGGTTGCATCAAAGTCCTGAGCCTCTCCTGAAATCCTGCGGGACGGTAAATCCTACAAAATTTATGCAACTCTTATGCCGCCAGCCTTGACTCTCCCTTTTTAACGCGTATAATTACCGTCGTTGGATGTAAAAAACGAGTCACACACCGCAAGCGCTTCAGAAAATACTCTGGAAGCGCTTGCCTTTGTTTGTCTCTGATACTAGCCGACTATACGCTGTACAGAGACAACCGCACTCCGCAACCTTCTTTTTCAGGAGAAAACACGTGGAAACCAAAGGACTGACCGCCCTCCGTATTAGTCTCGCCTCGCCCCAAACGATCCTTTCCTGGTCGTATGGCGAGGTGCTGAAGCCCGAAACCATCAACTACCGCCGCCTCCGCCCCGAAAAGGACGGCTTGTTCTGCGAAGCCATCTTCGGACCCCAACGCGACTGGCAATGCTACTGCGGCAAATACAAGAACCCCCGCTACAAAGGAATCGTCTGCGATAAATGCGGCGTCGAAGTGACCCGCGCCGCCGTGCGCCGCGAGCGCATGGGGCACATCGCCCTTGCCACCCCGGTCGCGCACATCTGGTACACGCGTCGCATCCCCTCCTACCTCGGCATGTTGCTGGATATTTCTCGCCGCAACCTCGACCGCGTGCTGTACTTCGCGCAATACATCGTCACCTATGTGGACGAAGAAGCGCGCAACAAAGCCCTCAAACGCATCGAAGACGAAATCTCGGATACCGAGCGCGAGCAAGCGGCGGGCGTCAACACCAAGATCGCCGAAGTCAAAACCAAACGCGATCACACGCTGGCTGAGATCAACCAAAAGCGCACCAACCTTGAACAGGGCTACGATGAGGTGATCGCCGAGAAAGTTGACCCGGTCATCAAAGAGGGACAAAAGCTCGAAAAACTTTTACAAGGTCAGATGGGCGAACACGCCAAGAAAACGGTGACGTTCGAATTGACCGGCGAAAAGATCCTCGATGCCGGTGATAAAGTCATCGCCAAGCACATCACACAGGTGCAAAAGATCGTCCAGAAAAAATTGGAAACGCTGGAGAATGAACTGAAAGACCAGCGCGCCAAAGAACTCGAAGACCTCAAAATGGAAGCCGGGCGCGTCAAAGCGGACGCCGACTTGAAAATGGAAGGTCTCCGCTCACAACTCGAAGAACAGACCTCCGCCTCATCGAACCAGTCCTCGCGCCAGCGCGATGAACTGCTCGAACTGCGTCCGTTCACCTTCCTGAGCGAGATCCGCTACCGCGAACTCAAACAACGCTGGGGACAAGTCTTCCGCGCCGACATGGGCGCCGAGGCATTCTACGATGTATTAGAACGTCTCGACCTCGACAAACTTGCCGAAGAACTCTGGCATGAGGTGAAGACCACCAAATCGAAGCAGAAGCGCAAGAAGGCGACGACGCGCTTGAAGGTGGTCGAAGCGTTCAAACGCTCCGGCAATCGCCCCGAATGGATGATTCTCACCATCCTGCCGGTCATCCCGCCCGATCTACGCCCGATGGTGCAACTCGACGGCGGTCGCTTCGCTACGTCTGACCTCAACGATCTCTACCGCCGCGTCATCAACCGCAACAACCGCTTGAAGCGATTACTCGAACTCGGCGCGCCGGATGTCATCATCCGCAACGAGAAGCGCATGTTGCAAGAAGCCGTGGACAGCCTAATTGACAATTCACAGCGCGGCAAAGCCCTCAGCCGCCGCGGACGCCGCGAACTCAAATCGTTGAGCGACATGCTCAAAGGCAAGAAAGGACGCTTCCGTCGCAACCTGCTCGGCAAACGCGTGGACTATTCCGGTCGTTCGGTGATCGTCGTGGGTCCGCAACTTAAACTATATCAATGTGGTCTGCCGAAGAGCATGGCGCTCGAACTCTATCGCCCGTTCGTCATTGCGCGGCTGGTGCAGAACAACTACGCCGCGAACGTGAAAGGCGCGCGGCGGTTAATTGAACGCAACCGTCCCGAAGTGTGGGAAGCGCTCGAAAGCGTGATCGGCGATCGTCCCGTGTTGTTGAATCGGGCTCCCACGTTGCACCGGCTCGGCATCCAGGCATTTGAACCGATCCTCATCGAAGGCTCGGCGATCCAACTGCATCCGCTCGTCACCACCGCCTTCAACGCAGATTTCGACGGCGACCAAATGGCTGTGCATGTTCCGCTTTCACAAAAGGCGGTGAAGGAAGCCCGCGAGTTGATGCTCGCCTCCAAAAACCTGCTCAAACCCGCCGACGGCGAACCGATCATCTCGCCTTCCAAAGATATGGTGCTGGGCGTCTATTACCTCACCATGCCGCAGAAAGCCGCGCACAAAGGCGACGGACGCGCCTTCGCCAACATGGACGAAGTAGAGATGGCGTACGCGCTCGATCAGGTGGCGATCCACACTGAAATAAAACTACGCGCGACAACTTGGTACGACGATAAAGGCGACCGGCTGGATGAACCCCAAACGCGTCTCATCGAAACGACGGTTGGTCGCGTCATCTTCAACCGCATCCTCCCCCCGGAAGTGCAGTTCGTGAACGAGAAACTGGACAAAGGCGGCGTGAAGGATCTGATCGCTGAAGTCTACGAAATTTGCGGGCAGGAACAGACCACCGAGGTCGCAGACAACATCAAATCGCTCGGCTTCGAATACGCTATGCGCTCCGGTACCACACTGGCAGTCGCTGATATTTCCATCCCGCCGGAACGCAAGAACATCATCGAAGAAGCCCTCAAAGCCATCGAACTCGTACAGCGCGACTTCCGCCGCGGCTTGCTCACCGAGCAGGAAAAGAACGAACGCGAGATCGAGGTTTGGCAAGGAACGACCGAACGGGTTGCCGATGCAGTAAAGAAGCACATGGACCCGGACGGCAACCTCTCCACCATGGCATCCTCCGGCGCGACCAAAGGCGGATTCTCGACCATTTCGCAGTTGGCGGGTATGCGCGGTCTGATGGCTGACCCCTCCGGGCGCATCATCCCGATGCCGATCCGTTCCAACTTCCGCGAGGGACTCACCGCGCAGGAATACTTCATCTCGACCCACGGCGCCCGCAAAGGTCTGGCGGATACGGCTCTTCGCACAGCCGACGCCGGTTACCTCACCCGCCGCCTCGTGGACATCGCGCAAGATATCATCATCAACGAATATGACTGCAACACGCGCGATGGCGTAATGATCCGCCGCCGCGACGATGTTGCCGGTCAATCGCTCAGCAGTCGTTTGTTCAGCCGCCTGCTCGCCGAACAGGTCATTGACCCGAAGACCGGCGAAGTTCTCGGCGAATACAACGATGTGATCAATCAGGAACTGGCGCGCAAGATCGCCGCCTCCGGCGTGGAGGAAGTCAAAGTCCGCTCGGCGATGACCTGTGAACTGCAACATGGCATCTGCGCCAAATGCTACGGTCTTGACCTTGGCCGCGGCACAATGGTCGAATTGGGTTCGGCGGTCGGCATCGTCGCCGCGCAATCCATCGGCGAGCCAGGCACACAACTCACGTTGCGCACCTTCCATACCGGCGGCGTCGCCGCCACTGGAGCAGACATCACCACCGGTCTGCCGCGTGTGGAGGAATTGTTCGAAGCGCGCAAACAGCCGAAGGGCGAAGCCGTCGTCGCGGAGATCAGCGGCACGGTGCATATCAACCAATCCGAAAAATACGCCGACCTGCGCGAAGTCATCATCGAGCATAGCGAACTCGTTAGCGACGAATACTCCATCCCCGCGGATTGGAAGATCTCCGTCAAAGATGAAGCGGAAGTCAAATCCGGCGATGTGCTTGCCACGTTGGACGATGCGAAGATCGTCGCCCAGCACGCCGGGCGAGTCCGCGTCGAGAAGAAAGAACGAAAAGTGATCGTCTCGTACGATCGGCGTGAAGAAGCTTCGTATGAGATTCCCACCACCTCGCGCCTGCTTGTGAAGAGCAACGAAAAGATCGAAGCCGGCACGCCTCTCACCGAAGGCTCGCTCAACCCGCACCGTGTGTTGAAAATCCAAGGGCGCGAAGCCTGCGAAATGTACCTGATGACCGAAGTGCAAAAAGTGTATCGCTCACAAGGGCAGAACATCCACGACAAACACTTCGAGGTCATCATCCGCAAGATGCTAAGCAAAGTGCAGATCACACGCCCCGGCGATACCAAGTTTCTGCCCGGCGACCCGGTGGACCGCCTCGAACTCCGCAAGATCAACGAAGCGCTTCTCGCCGACGGCAAACAGCCCGCGAAGTTCTCAGAGGTTCTGCTCGGCGTTACGAAAGCATCGCTCAGCACCGACTCGTTCCTCTCTGCCTCTTCCTTCCAACACACCATCAAAGTGCTGGCGGGCGCGGCGATCGGCTCCACCAGCGACCCGCTACGCGGCTTGAAGGAAAACGTGATCATCGGCAAGTTGATCCCCGCCGGCACCGGCTTCCTCAAAGAAGCGCCAGTTACAGCCGAACGTGAGCCCGAAGCAGACGCGGCAGAAACGACAGAAATTTCACCAGACGCATCCGCGGCTGACTAACCCAGAAAAGAGCGGTCCAAACGGATCGCTCTTTTTGTTTGTCCGCTAATCATCGCCAATCTGAGCAAATTTCCTAAATTCGTGTGGATTGGCGTAGATTGGCGGATAAAATAGATTCATGCCGCACCTACGCGTTTCAAAAAAACCAAAAAAACCAGAAGGACAACCGACGCGCGGCAAAACTGCCTCCAACCGACTCCGCCGTGTGGATAATTTCATCCTGCTCTACGAACCCTCGCTTCTCTCGCGGACGGACGGCTGGTTCGCCGATAGTCTGTTTGTTGATCTCGGGTACGGCTTCGACGCGCGTACCACGCTCGAATCCGCAACGCGTTTCCGGCGCGTCAACCCAAACTTGAAAATCCTCGGCGTGGAGATTGACAAAGAACGCGTCGAAGCCGCGCTGCCCTTTGCAGACGATAAAACATTTTTTCGCCTCGGCGGATTCAATTTGCCATTGCAAGAAGGCGAGCATGTGCGATTGATCCGCGCCTTCAACGTGTTGCGTCAATACGAAGAAAAAGACGTTGCTTCCGCTTACGAACGCCTTTCTCAATATGTGTTGCCCGGCGGTTTGATGATCGAAGGAACATCTTCGCCTTATGGGCAGATATGGGCGGCGAATCTTGTTAGAAAGATGGAAAGTGGAAAGTGGAATATGGAGGCGTTGGTATTCAGCACAAATTTCCGTCTTGGCTTCGAGGTGGAGGAATTCCAGACCATCCTGCCGAAGAATTTGATTCACCGCATGGTCAAGGGCGAACCGATCTTCGATTTTTTCGAGGCGTGGAAACGATCCGCCAAAGAAGCCGCTCACGCCAAATCATTCGGGGTAAAACAATGGTCCGTCACCGCAGCGGAGTCTCTGGCAGACAGAGGATATAGAATCAATTTGCAGAGAAAATTTTTGTCGAAAGGATATTTGGTTTGGAATTTATAATTGGGTGCGCAAGAAGTCCTTCTTCGGTATCGAGGAGAATAAGCGTATGAGAATTCTGATTGACATGGATGGCGTGATCGCAGACTTCGACAGGGAATTTTTACAACGGTGGAGAAAGCGCCATCCCGACAAGTTCTATGTTCCACTCGAGGAAAGGAATACGTTTTACGTCAAGGAACAATACCCCGACGAATTAAAACCATTGGTGACCGAAATCCTTCTCGAACCGGGGTTTTTCCGGGATATGGTTCCCGTGCCGGGAGCGGTAGACGCGCTGATCGAGATGGATGCAAGGGGATTTGAAGTGTTTATCTGCAGTAGTCCGTTATCCGCTTATAAAAATTCGACGCTGGAAAAATACGAATGGGTGGAGAAGACCTTGGGATTCCCATGGACGAAACGAGTGATCCTCACCAAGGATAAAACCATCGTTACTGGAGACTTCCTGATAGACGATAAACCTGCGATCACGGGAGTTGTCAAATCCCCAACCTGGGAACATATCTTATACGACCGTCCCTACAACAGAGGAACGGAAAAGCGAAGAATAGCGTGGGACAATTGGGAGGAAATATTCAGAAACAGTAGTAGTATTATTAGGAGATAATTCAAAGGATTCTCACGATGAAGAAAACCCCGCTCATCATCTCCATCCTCCTTCTCTGGCTGGCATCGCTCGCCTGCGGACAGACCGCCGCCGTTCCCACCGTAGACCCCAATGCCGCGCAGACCGCCATCGTCGAGACAATCGTCGCGCTCCAAGCACAGGCAACTCCAACTACCGCGGCGGCACCCACATTGGAATCATCTACCGCAACCGCGTCACCGACGGTTACTCCGGAGCCAACCGGCACGCCTAGCGTCCCGATGATCTCCGTCACGGTGGATACATTTTGCCGAACGGGACCGGGGAAAGAATATGAAAAGGTGGGAATCCTTTTAGTGGGCGAAACAACTCAAATCGTCGGGCGCGACGCGTTTGGTCAGTTTTGGTATGTCCGCAACCCGGATGTCGGTCCTGAATATTGTTGGATGTCCGGCGAGTTCGCCATCATCAGCGGAAATCCGTTTAGTTTGTTGGTGCAGCCAGTGTCGGGCGAAGCGGGCATTAACTTCGAAGCCGAATATCGCGGACAGGGAAAATGCTCCGGTGAGTTTTGGTCGGATATTCGGTTGAAAAATTTGAGCCGCGGGACGCTCCAATCCATCAAGCTGGTGGTGACCGATACGGAAACCAGCGATACTCATTCATCTTCAGGCAATGAGTTCGCGTTCAGGGATGGGTGCGCGCCGGTGCGCGTGACAAGTTCGATCGCGGCGGACGAGTCCGTGTTGATCAGTACGCCGGCATTTACGTACAATTTGAACGCGCATAAGATGTCCGTTTCGATCACGCTTTGCACCGAGCTGAATCTTACCGGTCAATGTACGACCAAGGTCATCACGTACACGCCATAGAGTCGGGGTTCCGCAGGAACAATTCAGGCTACAGCAGGCGTCTGTAAAGATGAAATAATGTTCCATTTAGCCTGATTTGTCACCAAAAGGAGGAGCCATGCCGAGATCCAAACCAATCCTAATGATGTCGATTGGACTAGCGTTGATCGTTTTGTCCGGTTGCCTATCCTCCGGCCCCAATGAAAATTCGATCAATACCATGGTGGCGCAGATCGTATCGGAGGCGGAGACGCAAACCGCCGCCGCGTTCACCATAACGCCGATCGTCACATCCACGGCGACGCTTACCTCAACCTCGACGCAAACTCCGACCTTGACCCTTTCGCCAACGCCGATTTTTACCTTTACCCCGGCGATTCCACAGATCAGCGTTTCGGTGCCCACCAACTGCCGCGTCGGTCCAGGCGCGGCGTATCGTCGGGTTGGAGCGCTTCTGGTTGGGGAATCCGCGCAAGTGTACGGACGCGACCCCACCGGCCGGTACTGGTTCATTCAGAACCCTGATTCGCCGGGCAACTTCTGTTGGCTGTGGGGAGAATATGCAACCGTGACCGGGAATTTCATTGCCTTGCCGGTCTTTACCCCGCCGCCCACACCAACCTTCACCCCCACACCACTGCCAGACATCAAGGTATCGTATGCAGGGAAAGACACATGCGTTGGTTGGTGGATAGAGGTCGAGATAAAGAACAAAAGCGATGTGACCTTCCGATCCATTGCGCTGACAGTGAAGGATACTGTCACCAACATAACGATCTCCACCAGCGCCGATGATTTCACCGATCTCGACGGTTGTCTGACCGTAAACACCAACAATAAAATGAATCCCGGCACGACGCACATCGTCAGCGCGCCGGCGTTCGCCTACGATCCTACCGGGCATAAATTGACCGCGACGGTGACAGCGTGTTCCGAAAAAGGTCTGAACGGAATTTGCGTATCCGAGCAAATCACTTTCACTCCTTAGCGCAAAGCGATGAAACTAAACGAGCGTTGACGATCACAGGCGGCGCTCGTTTTATTGTCTGTCACTTGACGCATCCTCTCTTTCACCTTAAGATTGTCCCCGCCATAGAACATACTTTCAGAGAAAAATTAACCGCCAGGCGCGCAAAGAACGCGAAGAGATTGTCTTTGCGACCTTAGCGTTCTTCGCGGTTCAACAAAGGATTCAACATGGAACTTGGACTGATCCGCAAAATTGACATTGACACCGAAATGCAACAGGCATACCTCGATTACGCGATGAGCGTCATCGTGGCGCGCGCCTTGCCCGATGCGCGCGATGGACTCAAACCTGTGCAACGCCGCATCCTCTACGCGATGTACGACATGGGCATCCGCGCGGAATCGGCGTACAAAAAGTCGGCGAGGATTGTCGGCGAGGTTCTGGGCAAATATCATCCGCACGGCGACTCGGCGGTGTACGAAGCAATGGCGCGCATGGCGCAGGATTTTTCGATGCGCACGTTGCTCGTGGATGGGCAAGGCAACTTTGGTTCCGTGGATGGCGATCCGCCCGCGGCGATGCGTTACACCGAAGCGCGCCTCACCAACGCCGCGCTCGACATTCTGTTCGATCTCAACAAAGAGACCGTTGACTTCAACCCCAACTTCGACGACACATTAACCGAGCCGAACGTTTTGCCCTCGGCGATTCCGAATCTACTCGTGAACGGGGCGACGGGCATCGCGGTCGGCATGGCGACTTCGATCCCGCCTCATAACCTGAGTGAGGTTGTGGACGCCCTCGTCTACATGATCGAAAAGTGGGAAAAGCTCGACGACATTGACGTCGAGCAATTGATGAAGTTCGTGCAAGGACCAGACTTCCCGACAGGCGGCTTGATCGTGCAGGAAAAAGACGAAGAGGGAATCGAAGCCGCGTACGGTTCGGGACGCGGACGCGTCACCGTGCAGGCGAAGGCGCACATCGAAGAGATGGAGCGCGGCAAGAATCGCATCATCGTCACCGAACTGCCGTACATGGTCAACAAATCGAGCCTCATCGAGCGCATCGCAGACTTGGCGCGCGAGGGTTATCTCGAAGGCTTGTCCGATCTGCGAGACGAATCGGATCGTCAGGGAATGCGCATCGTGTTGGAGATGACGAAGAACGCCGATCCCGATGTTGTCCTGCGCGACCTGTACAAACGCACGCCGATGCAGACCACGTTCAGCATCAACTTGCTTGCCCTCGTGGACGGCGAGCCGCGCACATTAACGTTGAAGCAGGCATTACGCGTCTACGTGGAACACAGGCTGAACGTCATAAAAAGACGCGCTGAGTTCGATCTGGCAAAAGCCAAAGCGCGGGCGCACATCCTTGAGGGATATTTAGTCGCCTTGAAAAATCTGGATGAAGTGATCAACATCATCCGCTCCGCCTCGGACGTGGAAACTGCGCGCGCCAAACTGATGAAGCGCTACAAGCTGACGGAGTTGCAGGCGACCGCCATCCTTGATCTGCAACTGCGACGACTCGCCGCCCTCGAACGCAAAAAGATCGAAACGGAATACAAAGAAGTGAGCGCGCTGATCAAAGAGTTGACCGCGTTGTTGAAATCGCCAAAGTTGATGCGCGGCGTTGTGGCGGATGAATTGTTGAAAGTGAAAGCGCAATACGGCGACCGACGACGAACGCAGATCGTGAATCTCGGCGAGTCGAAAGACGGCAAAACAACGAAGAAGGCGCTGACCGCGCGCGACCTCCTGCCCGAACAACAAGTGTGGATCGGCGTGACCGACGACGGCTTGGTCTCGCGCACCGCGGATGAAAAAGAACCGAAACATTCGGGCAACGACGCGCCTCGCTGGCTCGTCAAAGCGGGGACAACCGACACGGTGTATTTCGTTGCGAAATCGGGACGCGCCGCCGCCGTTGCCGCGCATATCATCCCGCAAGCCGAAAAGTTGACGCAAGGCTCGATGTTCTACAAAGTCTCGCCGCTCACCGAGAACGATTCGCTCGCGGCGGTGTTCGCCTTGCCTTCGAGAAAATCATCATTGCCCGAAGAGACGTGCATCATCACCACGACACGATTCGGCATGATCAAGAAAAGTTTGATCACTGAGTTGCCTGGTCCGTCTTCGCAAACGTTTGTGTTGGTGAAAGTGAACGAAGGCGACCGATTAATTTCAGTCGGTCTCACCGACAACAAGAAAAAAGAAATCCTGCTCGTCACAGCGCAAGGAATGGCGATTCGATTCAAAGAGGACGATGTGCGTCCGATGGGTCTCGTCGCGGCGGGCGTGAACGGCATGAAGTTGGACGACAAGGACGAAGTCGTCGGCGCGGAGATTCTTCCGTCCGAGGGCGAGGTGTTCCTGCTCACGAACGACGGCAAAGCCAAACGCGTAGAAGAAAAAGATTTCCCAACGCAGGGACGTTACGGCAAAGGCGTCATCGCCTGGGAATTACACGAGAAGGAAAAGCTCGTCGGCGCTGTGACGGGCAAACCGAATCACATGGCGACCATCCACCTCAGCAAGGGCGCGCCCAAGTCCACGCGGCTCGACGCGGCAAGTCTACGCAAACGCGCCGCCACGAAGGGCGATGTGATCGTCGAGGTGAAAGCGGGCGAGGAAACGGTTTCTGTTAATGTCTCATGGGAGGCGGAGAGGTTTGTGGGTGAAATGAAAGAGGAAAGAGGAAAGGCAGGGTCAGCGAAGGCGAAGAAAGCGGCAAAGGCAAAGCCTGCGAAGAAGGTGAAGGTTGTGAAGGCGAAAAAGTCTACGCCGAAGAAGAAGAGACCTGCAAAAGCAAAGGCATCATCCTCAAAAGGGAAAAAGCCAGCGAAGTCTGTCAGGAAGAAAAGGAAATAGAGTTATACTTGAAACATGAAGTTTTCGTGGGATCCCCGTAAGGCAGATATCAATCTCCGAAAACATGGAGTTGCCTTTGATGAAGCCATTACGGTTTTCAGCGATCCGCTGGCTTTCATCTTCGACGATCTGGAACACTCGGAAAACGAGCACCGCGAAATCATCATCGGCTACTCCGCTTTGAACAGGCTCATCCTTGTGTGCTTTGTAGAACGCGTTGACGATACGATCCGAATTATCAGCGCACGCCGCGCAACAAAAGACGAGGTGAATGACTATGAAAAAAACGCCCATAAAAAAATCCAATAAAGTCGCTGAAATGGCGCCCGAATACCGCTTCGATTACACCAAAGCCAAGCCGAACCGTTTTGCCAGCCGCATGAAGGACGGACCCCTCGTCGCGGTGATTGACCCTGATATTGCAAAGGTATTTACCACGCCGCAAGAGGTAAACAAAGCCCTGCGCGCGTTGATTTCGGCGATGCCGAAATAAATAAGGGCTGTGGAAAGGTTTGTGGAGGAGGCAAAGGTGGAAAGAAGAAAGAAGGAAAGAAATTTGCAAAGACAAAGTTAAAGCCAAAGGGCGAATTTAAAATGTGCCTCTTTGTTAAAAAATCAGTCGTATAATTGTTAAAATGTCCTGAATAACAGGAGGTGTATTATGAACTACGAAAAAATTAAACAAGAAGTTAAAGAGATCATTGATATCGCATCAAGTGTGCCTGAGGCGTTTCAGGAAAAATGCTTTGAAATCTTGTTAAATCGTTTGCTTATGGAAGAATTGACTTCAGAGCAAGATACTCAAGATAATTCTGGACACATTCCAGAACAAAAACGCGAACTGGCACATAAAATCCCAACGCCAGTTATCTTGCGAGCATTTATGAAGAGAACGGGTATAACAGAGAATGAACTTAATTCTATAATGCTTCATGAAAATGGTGAAATTCAATTTATTCACGAGCCAACAACGTCGAACGCATCGCAAGGTCAGATTGAATGGAGTTTGCTTCTCGCCCTAAAGAAATCAGTTCTAACTGGTGAATTTAGCGTTGACCCAGAGGACGTACGTTCGATTTGTAAAGAAAAAGGCTATTACAAACAAGACCACTTTATAGGTTACTTCAAGAAAAATTCGGGGCTATTCAAGGGTCCGATGGTTCCACAAGGCGACCCTCAAACTTTGACACCCGACGGGTTAAACGCACTTGCTAAACTAATTAAATCACTCGCAGATGGAACTTCAAATTGAAAGATGAAATTTTAAATAAACTCCAACAATTCAAATCTGACTTACTGAAGCTTCGTAAAGAAGTAAATACTTTGAAGAGTGACAGAGTCAGCAGGAAATCGTTGCGTCAATTCGCAGATCAGATAGCTACATATTGGGTAGAAGAATTAAGAAGTCCATTAGAGCATAAGTTAAAACTCCCTATCAATGTTATTCAAGAAACATCAGAACACATCAAACGATTACACATACTTAGTCGCCCGAACAATCTTAAGTCGTCTTACTTAGAGACAATAGGCATAGTTTTGACAAAATTTGACGACAAGTTCATTTTGCCTATTAAACAAACTTCTCTAAATATAGAAAGCACTTTTGATTTACAAAAGATCATTCCCACATTAAGTGACCCAAACGAATCTGATTATCTAAAAGAAGCAATTGATTGTGCTAATGCAGGATATATGCGTGCAGCAATTGTTTTAGGCTGGTGTGCAGGGATCGATAAAATCCAAAAGAAGGTTTTAGGTATAGGATTTGACAAGTTCAACAAGGCATCACTGGAGGCTAAGGCTCGAACTACTGGGATATTTAGAAATTGGAACAAAGGTGTTCAAGCAACAAATCTATCGGAATTGCAATCTATTTTCGATAAGGATCTAATTGTTGTACTTGAAGCTATGGAATTACTAAACGGGAATCAAGCAGATCGGTTAAGAGTTTGTTTTCAATATCGAAACCAGAGTGCACACCCAGGTGATATTCCTATTGAAGAACCTCATTTGGTTGCATTTTTCACTGACATAAATTCTATAGTTTTGCAAAATCCCAAATTTTCGTAAACTAACTATCCGATCCCCATCCGCCGAACACGCCGATGGTCAACGGCGTGTTGCCCGTTTGGATAATGTCCGCGAGGGTTTCAACGTAGGGCGTGAAATCGAGCGCGTCCCTTTCGGTCGGCTGGTCGTTGACGATGTATGTCTTCGAGTCAGGGTTAGGCATGGAGAGTTCCTCCTATGGCGGTATTTTACCCCCTCCGCCCCGCTGTTGGCGGGACACCTCCCCCAAATCCGACTGGGGTTCGTCGGATTTGGGGGAGGGCAGGGTGGGGGTCTTACCTGTATTATTCAATTCAACATGAAACATCTATCCATTCTCACTCAACCGCTCGCGATTAGGCTGATCGTCAGCGCGGGCGGCGCAGGGGTGTTGACGGGGGAAGTAAATAAGTAGACGCCTGTCTACCTGTGTACCTGTTTCCTCGCCCGCTGGGTATAATCCCATACATGCGCAGCGCGGTCATCATCTACAACCCAGCGGCGGGACGATTCTCCGTTAAACCTTTTATCCAATCTGTTGTGAAGACGCTTGAGTCAAATGGGTGGAAAGCGGACGCGGAAGAAACTAAAAGCGGCGAACACACCGTCCAATTGGCGAGGCAGGCATCCCTTGAGAAAAAAGAAGCGGTCTTCGCCGTCGGCGGCGATGGCACCATCGGCAACGTCGTCAACGGCTTGATCGACTCCGACACCGCGCTGGGAGTCCTGCCTGCTGGCACGGCAAACGTGTGGAGCATCGAACTCGGTCTGCGCGCGTTCACGTGGGCGAACCCGTGGAGGTTGAAGCGCAACGCGTCGCTGTTGGCGAACGCGCCGTGCCACGCGATCGACGTGGGCGTGTGCAACAACGTGTCGTTCATGATGTGGGCAGGCATCGGCTTGGACGCGTTGACCATCCACGCCATCGAGCCGCGCATCCGTTTTGAAAAATTTTTCGCCTTCTCCGAATTCACCGCGCAGACGTTGATGCAAGCCGCACAATGGCGCGGTGTGAATTTGCGGTTGTGGGCAGACGATGTTGAAGTGCAAGGGCAATACATCGTCGCGGTCGCCACGAACATCCGTCATTATCTTGGCGGCTTGTCGAAACTTTCGCCCGATGCCTATCTCAACGACGGCTTGCTCGATATGTGGCTTTTCAGCGGCAGTCATCTTGGCGACGCGCTGCGCCACGCGTACGATATGATGACAGGCAAACATATCACCTCCGACGCGGCGCGCAAGATCACGTTCAAGTCGTTGCGTGTCGAAGCTGATTCGCCGTTTTTGATTCAGACCGACGGCGAGCCGCGCGGCTCGGCGCAAACGGCGCTAATCAAAGTGAAATCGGGCGCGCTCAAAATGTTGATGCCGCCGCGCGGCATGGGATTGTTGAAACCATCATGACCCTCAAACAACTTTTCAATAAATGGGTGATTCTCGGCGCGCTCGCGTTCGCGGGACTGTTGCTACTCATCACCGCCCTTTCCATCGGATTCACCCCTCCGCTTCAACCCGCGGACGTGGGGTTTGCCCCAGCCAATTTGACCGTGATCCCCGCCTCGACCGCCACCTCCAGCGCGCCGCCCACCGCGACCATTGACCCCTTCGCGCCGACTCCCGTGCCGACGGGAATCGCCATCGGCAATTACGTGCAGATCACTGGCACAGATGGCGAGGGTCTGCGAATCCGCTCGGAGCCTGGCTTGGCAGGCAACCCCGATTTCCTCGGCTTCGATTCGGAGGTGTTCATCGTGCGCGACGGTCCCGTCGCGTTGGACGGGTATGTGTGGTGGTACCTCGTCGCGCCATACGACGAAACGCGCGCGGGCTGGGCGGCGTCGGACTTTTTGAGTTATATCCCTTCGCCGTAAGTTTCTCGGTGGTTGAGTAGCGAGCGTTCGTTGCGAGCGTATCGAAACCACCAGAGAGCAGTACAATGAATGTTACAAAATTACTTTTGAACATCGTTGGTTTCGATACGGGCTTCGCCCTACTCAACCAACGTAATCTGGAGATTAATGAACGAAAAACCCACTGGCATCACTGCCAACAAATCCAAACGAGAACTGACCATCACATGGGACGACGGTCACACCAGCGTCTATCCGTTCGACTTGTTGCGCGCGGCGTGTCCGTGCGCCTCGTGCCGCGGCGGACACCAGAACATGAGTCCCGAACCCAGCCCAGAGGTATTTACCTTGAAAATGGCTGAGTCGCCGTCCACGCGGCTGGCAAACGTGGTCGCGACTGGTTCCTACGCGCTAACGCTTGTTTGGGAGGATGGTCACGATTACGGAATCTACAATTGGCATTATCTGCGCGCGCTTTGTCCCTGCGAGGAAGATCGGAAGAGGCTTGGAAAACAATGATGAAAAAACGACTGAATTTCAGTCGCTTTTTTGATTCCATGCTGATTACGGTGTCGGGCTCGGCGTGGGCGTGCGCGTCGGCGTTTTGGTCACAGTGATTGTGACAGGCTTCGTCGCGGCTGGTGTGCGTGTCCGTGTGGGAGTCGGCGCAACCGTTGGCGTGCGGATGTCGAGCAGGTGTTCGGTCGCGACTTTGCGTTGTTCGGCGGTGGTCGCGTCTTCGGGTAAATCCAACAACAATTGCCAGTAGTCGGCGGCTTTATCGAGTTCATCGCGTTGCTCATGGACGACTCCGCCCCAGAAGTACGCGACGGCTTTTTGCTCGTCCGTTTCCGCGAGCGCGACCGCCTTTTCTAAAATTTGCAGCGCGCTTCCATCGCGCTTTTGGATCAAATGCGCGCGGATCAACGCGATGTTGAACTCGAACAGGTTGGGATAATATACAAGCAGGCGGTCAATATCCTCATCCGCCCCGTTGCCGTTGCCCAGTTCCACGTTCGAATAGAAGCGATAGAGATACGCCTCGCGGCGGTTGCGGTCAATGGAGATGACCTGATTCATACTGCGGATGGCTTCCTCGTATTCTCCGTTATTGAACTGGGTCTTGCCATACAACATGAACGCCTCGGCGTCGCCTTCGTTATATTTCAAGTAAATATCCAATGCTCCGCCGGCTTTGGCGTTATTGCCGGTCTCTGCGTAGAGTTGCCCTAGCAGGAGATAAACGGGCAGATAGGATTTGTCCAGTTGGTTGGCGCGTTCGGCGGCTTCCAGCGCGAGTTCGAATTCGCCTTCTTTTTGGCGGACTTGCGCCAGCGTATAAAAGACAAGCGGCGAGTTCGGCAGAAGGCGGTCCGTGTTGCCGAGGTCGCGCACCGCGCCTTGGATGTCGTTATCCCTCAATTTAACTTTCGCGCGTTCGAGATACGCCTCGCCGAAATTCGGATCGAAACGGATCGCTTCATCTAACAAGGGGAGAACGTTCGCGCCCGGGTCAATTTGGATGCGCGCCCGCGCCAAGCCCACATACGCCGCGCCGAACTGTGGATCCTTTTGCAGCGCGCCGTTGTACGCGTCGATCGCGCTGGCGGGGTCGCCTTTGAAGCGATACGCCTCGCCGATGTAATAATATGGGTCTGCCAAGTCGGGTTCGAGGCGCGCTACCTCTTGCATCAACGTGATCGCCTCGTCCCAATTGCCAGCCTTGAACTCTTCCATGAAACGTCGCTGAACATCGCCGCTGATCGGCGAGCGCGGCGTGTTCACGTAGAACGCGGTGGGAGTCAACGGCGCGTCGAGCAGTTCGGAAAACGGAGCCTGCGTGACGGGGATGCCGGTCGCGTTGACGAAGGTGGGCGTGTACGTCCACGTAGGGGAGGGACCAGGCGTCCTTGTGGGTGGACGCGTTTGTTGAGTCGCAGGGACGATAAATCCGAAGTAGACGCCGCCGATCAACACCGCAATGAGCGCGGCGATCCCGCCGAGGCGGAAGACCGGGTTGGCGCGCACCGCCGCCCATCCTTTTGGCTTGGGTTTTTCGTGCGCGAGTAAAAGTTTCTCTTCCCATGCACGCGGGCGGTTCAACGAAAACGGCTGGACGGTTTCATCCGGCGGCAGCGCGCCAAGCAGGATCAAGCCGCGTTTGGCGGTGGCGTTTTCGGGGTCGAGTTTGAACGCGGTTTGCAGGCAGTAGATCCGTTCTTTGGTCGAATCTACTGTCGCGCTCATCCACACCCAATAGGTCGCGTTGTTTTGGTCGGTCTTTATCAAGCCCGTGAGCAGATCACGGGCTTTGGTTTTGTTTCCCTCTCGCAGGGCTTCTACTGCTTCCTGAAAAACTTCGTCGTTCGCCATGCGCCGATTTTACCCTACCAATCCGTCACAGAGAACACAGAGATTTTGAGTTTTTTCTCAGTGGACTCTGTGATCTCCGTGGCTAAGGAAGGTCCTCCTAATCATCACTCGTGAAATTCTTCTACTTGATACGTCAGCGCTTCGAGATGTTTCGTCCGCCACGCGCTTTCGTTCAATCCCATCTTCTGGCAAAGATGATTCAGAAAATCCACCGGGTTTGGGAGTGTATCCCACACTTGCGGCAGGAATGTGGCGCGGCGCAATCCATCGCGCAAAATGACTCCGTCCACGCGCGGCTTCAATTTGGACAACAAATCGTCCGCATCTTTGTATTTGAGTGGGATCGGGCGCGTCAACCGCGAGACTTCGAGCTGGATCGCCCCTAGTTCGCGTTCCTGCACGGGAGGAAAGCGCGGGTCTTCCAGCCCCGCGGCAATGGCGTGTTCGCGCACGTCTTGCGCGAGCGGCTGATACGCCTCCAACGCGCCGATGCATCCGCGCAGTTCGCCGCGTATCGTCAACGTGACGAATGACGCGCCCTCCTCGCGTAAACGCGGCGGCAAAGACGATAACTCCAGCCGCGGAAGTTTTTCGCCTTTCACGCGCAACGTCAGTGCCTCCCGCGCCAGCCGCAGGAGGATTTTTTGTTCTTCAAGAGAGAGTTTGTCTTGCATGAGCGCTTTGCTCCCTTCCCCATTTTAGGGGGAAGGGCTGGGGATGGGGGTCAAACTGAAGGCGGAATCAATTTCCAAAACACGCGGTTATGGTACACCAACGGATCGCCGTCTTGCACATTCTTTGCCGCGACCACTTCCGCGAGGAACAGCGTATTCTCGCCGAACTGCTGCGAGTGGATCACGCGGCAATTGAAATACGCCAGTCCGCCTTTGATCAGCGGCGCGTCCAGTTCGAGCGTCTCCGTCTCCACGCCCTCGAAGCGGTCGCGGATCTCGGGATTCTTCCCGGCGAACCGGTCCGAAATGTCCTTTTGCGAATCGGCGAGAATCGTCATCGAAAATTCGCCGGAGCGTTCGACGAGCTCGTGCGTGTGGGTCAATTGTTTCAACGTCAAAGAAATGATGGGCGGCTCCAGCGAAACGGAGGCGAGCGAGTTCACGGTCATGCCGTAGCGTTGACCGTTATGCGCGGCGGTGACAACGGTCACGCCGGTCGTCCACGCGCGCATGGCGCGGCGGAGTTGTTCAGAGTCGAGAGTCATGATTTCTCCAATGCGATTTCATCATAACGGCGGCAGAGGGGCAAGTCAAGGTGAAAATTCGCTGCGCCGATCCCTTGCTAAGGTTGGGCAACCTTCAACGCGAATGTCGCAAATCCACGAATAACACAAATTTTTAATGGCTTTATTCGCGTTGAAAGATTTCGGCTTTGAGGAAACCACAGCAATCTATCGCGCCTCCCTTGCACGTTAAATCCTTAACAGTTACCATTGCCTCACCATGACCTCCACGCCTCGCCCGCGCCCGACGCGCGCATTGCAGACCACGATCGGCGTTGCGATCCTGCTCGCGACGTTGTTCACCGCGCTGCCTTCGCAGGGATTGGCGAACGGAAACTTCTACGAACGCCTCAGTCTCCTGCTCACGCCTCAGGCGGAGGATTCCGCGTCCACGACAACGAAGCCCCAGGTCCGCATTGGAATCGTCGCCGGGCATTTGGGCAACGACTCCGGCGCGGTCTGCGTGGACGGCAACGGCAACGTCACGCTCACCGAAGCGGACATCAATCTCAAGATCGCCGCCCTCGTCGAACAGCAGTTAAGGCAAGCGGGCTATACCGTTGACCTGTTGAACGAGTTCGACACGCGCCTCAACGGTTACCGCGCACTTGCCATTGTTTCCATCCACAACGACTCGTGCGAATACGTCAACGACGAAGCGACCGGCTTCAAAGTCGCCGCGGCGCTCAACACCAACGACCTCAACCGCGCCAACCGGCTCACCGCCTGTCTCGTGGACCGCTACCAAAAAACCACCAGCCTCGCCTTCCACGCCGGGAGCATCACCTCCGATATGCGCGAATATCACGCCTTCCGCGAAATTGATCCCAGCACCGTTGCCGCCATCATCGAAACCGGTTTCCTTAACTTGGATCGCGAGATCCTCACCAAGCAGACCGACCGCGTCGCGGCGGGAATCGTCGAAGGGATTTTGTGTTTCGCCAACAACGAAAACATCGAATCGACTCCCATCCCGGACTTCGCGCCATGAAAAACAGCCGACGCCTCTTTCTCCCCTTGCTTCTGTTTTTTGCCAGCGGATGCGTGATCCTCGCCTTCTACTTTTTCGCCGCTTCCCCGGCAAACGCGTTCATCATTGAGACTCCCGTCCCGACTCAGGAAGATCTGTGGGCAAGCGCGTACGTGGCAAAACCAACGTACACACCCACCAGCGCTCCCACAGACACGCCCGTTCCCACGCCTTCGTTCACCGAAACGCCGTCCGTGTTAGCAATGGAAATCATCGAAGAACTATCCTCGGCGTTAGAGGACGCGCCGATTCCCCAATCACCGCCGCCTGCGGCTCCCAGTTCGGCGAAGTACATCCTCGTGGATATTTCCGAACAGCACATGTACGTCTATGAAAACGACGCGTTGATCTTCAGTTTCGTCGCCTCGACCGGCATCCAAAATTCGACGCGCGTCGGGACGTTCGCGGTGCAGACCAAATTGCCCAACGCCTACGGAGCCACGTGGAATATCTGGATGCCCAACTGGCTGGGCATTTACTATTCCGGCAGTCTCGAAAACGGAATCCACGCGCTGCCGATCCTGCCGAACGGCGCGACGCTTTGGGAAGGCTATCTCGGCAGTCCGGTCTCCTACGGGTGCGTTGTGCTTGGCACGTATGATTCCTCTTTGCTCTACCAATGGGCTGAACTAGGCACGATCGTAGAAATTCAGTGGTAGGGCGCGACGCTCTACAAGTTATAGCCTTTTATGAAATTGGGCGCGTTTTTACCTGATTTCGAGAGTAAAATTCAGTTGCGCGTAACGATCAGAACTTACGGAAACCTTCAATGAACCCAGACCTTGAACTGGCACGTGACTTGGTAACGAAAGCGCGGGATGCCCTGCGCCGCGGCGATAAACTCGGCGCGCGGATGCTCGGCGAACAAGCCGCGCTCGCCGCCCCAGACTTCGAGGACGCGTGGCTTATCCTCGTCGCTTCGGATGAGAACCCGGAGGACGCGCTCGCTTATGCAAGAAAAGCGCTGGAACTGAGCCCGCAAAGCCCGCGGGCGCGGAAGGCGGTGGAGTGGGCTGAGGGGAAGTTGAACCAGCCCAAAGTTGAGAGTGAACGAGTTATCCCCAGCCGAAATCCAGCGCCGAGTGGAATCCCCATCATCCGCGAAACGGCGCAGGAAAAACCAGCCGCCGAACCGAGGCGGAAGGGGCGCGTCATCCTGTATGCCGGGGCGCTTGGTTTGCTGGCGTGCATCGTGTTTGCTTTTGCCGCGTGGTCGGCGTTGTCTAACCCCGCGCTCGCGTCGTTTTTGGAGAGCGCGCCCGCGCCCACGCAGGAAAATTTGTGGGCGCCGGTGGAGATCGCCAAGCCGTCCATCACGCCGATCGACGCGGGCGCGCCGGTGGCGCAGGCTCCGGCGACCTCCACGCCGGTGGTGATTGCGGATACGCCCACGCCTCAACCCCAGCCGACGGTTACCGCGACCGCTCTCCCCACCGATCAAGCGACAGCCATCCCTTCGGCGACTGAAACGCCCAGCGTGCTCGCTATGGACATCCTGGCGGATACGCCCACCAGCGCGTACGTGCCTCCAACGGCGGGACCTGTCGCTGTTCCACCGGCTTCGGGCGGCGAATCGCGCGGCGGCGTCCGCTGGATTGACGTTGACCTGACGCATCAAATGGTCTACGCCTACGAGGGCGATACGATCGTCAATTCGTTCGTCGTTTCGACCGGCACCTCGATGACGCCGACCGTGACCGGTAAATTCAAGATCTGGATCAAACTCAAGAAGACGAACATGTCTGGTCCCGGTTATTATCTTGCCGATGTGCCATACACCATGTATTTTTACAAAGGCTATGGCTTGCACGGCACGTACTGGCACAGCAACTTTGGCACGCCAATGAGTCACGGTTGTGTGAATCTTTCCATTCCCGACGCGGAATGGCTGTTTTATTGGGCGTCCGAAGGCACGGTCGTTAACGTGCATTATTGATGTTGTTGTTGGGGGCAAGTCGAATGGATAAATTGCTTGTCCGCCCACCCGTGATGACCCCGTGGGGAGATTACAACGTGCGGCTGGAAGACCCCGATGGGATGTAGGTTACGTTGTTTCAGGTGAAGAAGGGTGAACAATAATTGTTTTAGGGAATAGACTTATAATTCCGCCTATAAGGAGTTATGCAGTCTGTAGGCTGTATAACCACCCAAATGGCATCTTGTACAGCTTACAAGATAGTTAAGACATAGTTGGGCGTTTAGTTGAGTAAATAGCACAAAAAAACGCTTCCGCAAATCCAAGTGTTGTATATTTGATGATTGGTAGAATCGAAAAAAAGATGGACACTAATATTGTTATAACGACAGTTATTACCGTCTTCCTAGCCTTCGTTGGGTACTTGGCAACGTACTTAAATAACCTTCGGTTATCCCAGCGGTCAGAAAAGTTAGATAGAGTAAATAGGCAATTAAGCGAACTTTACGGACCACTATTTGCATTAACTCACGCATCAGATATCGCTTGGCGGGGATTTAGATCTGTGAACCGCCCAGGTCAACCATATTATTTTGGTACTGGAAATGCCCCAACAGAAGCAGAATTAACAGCATGGCGATTATGGATGACAACTGTTTTTATGCCGATAAATCTACGTATTTATGAAATCATTCTTTCAAAATCTGATTTGCTAATCGAGACACAAATGCCTGAATGTTTGTTAATGTTCTGCGCACATGTTACTGCTTATCAAGCAGTCTTGAAGAAATGGGAAAGCAATGATTTTTCAGAACATTTATCTGTAATAAATTATCCAAACGAAATTATCGAATATTCAAAGAAGTCTTATCAATATATCAAGGCTGAACAAGAAAAATTGATTGATGGTAAAGTAAAACGTGCTAAATAATATCAAAACGCCCAACAAAGCGTACTAAGAAACAAAAATACGGCTGGATTCTGATGTAAGTTCAAACTCTCTTTAACTTAAAAAGCGTCGCTGCCTTGCTAAAAATCGACGCCGCGATCTCCTTCTTTTGTTCTACATGAACGGTGCGGCGGTTTTATGTGTATACCGTACTAATCGGGGTCGCTTGTACGCCACCAGTTGTAAAATCATCAACGCCGCGTCCCACAGTTCTTATTTCAGGAGACTTTGGTCATCACTACTGCTAGATGTACAGGATTCCGCCGTTCATGTACGCGCGAGTATACCTCCCTTGTTTCTGGCGTGGGGAATGACGCCGCGCGTCAGGGATAGTTCTCAGAAACAGCTAGGTAGGGACGAGTTGTAGTCGGATTTGTACTTCAACAGTGATAACCTCCCGTAAGATCATATGGGCAGTGGCGACCGCTAGCTGCACCATCAAAGCTCGTATTGACAAAGCATATACAGTGAAATATACTCATTAGCAATGAACGTCAGATACACGCTTCAAAATATCCTCTTCGAGTGGGACAGCCAAAAGGCGGCTGTGAATCTACGGAAACATGATGTCAGTTTTGAACTGGCTTGCGAAGCGTTTTTCGACCCGTTCGTTTGTTATCTCGACGAGGAAATTGTCGGTACAGAACTTCGAGAAAGGATCGTCGGGCTGACCACCACCTGGATTTTGCTCTACATCGTATACGTCATGCGTGACGACAGGATTCGGATTGTGTCTGCCCGACATGTGACCAAAGCAGAAAGAGAACTTTATGAAAATCAATAAACTTGCCCGACGACTAAAAAAAGACCGCCCGATGACGATGGTCAGCCTCCGTATCCCTGAGGATGTGATTGATGATTTGAAACGCGTCGCTCCGATGCTGGGCTTTTCAGGCTATCAAGCATTGATCAAGGCTTACATCGGTCAGGGTTTACGGACAGACCTCGAACGCCTTGAAAATGGAGTCGAAGTTTCTGCATTGATCGAGAGTCTGCGGAAGAAGGGCGTCAAGGAGGAAGTGATTTCCTCCGCTATCGCGGAAGCGCAAGGATTGTATCAAGTCAGGTAGTTATTTCAGATTCCCTCCAATACCCTCCCCTCCCTCCTCACCCACGAAAACTTTTCAACAATGGTGGTTTCGATACGCCCCTCAAAGAGCATTCGGGGCTACTCAACCACCGAATATTTCCACCAACCTCTTCTCCTCGTCTGCGCGCAATTCCCTCTTACTTCCTGCGTAAAGACTTAAACTTTTTCGATTTCCTTCAACAACTCAGGAACCTTCTTTTCCATATTCTTTGCACGTTCGCGATAATAGGCAATCCGCTCGGCGCGGGATTTGTTTTTCAATTTTCTGGCGTTTTTCGCACGGATTTTGCGGGTCATTTCGATTGTGTTGATAATTTTAGTGTCCATAGGTAGTCACCTCACGAGGGCTGAATATTTCCAATGATTTGTAACCAAACTCAATATTTACTGCGTTGAATAACCGTATTTTATCAAAACGAACGATGTGCTTGAAATTCCAACTCACCAGCAAATCAGATTCGGCGACTGTTGCCAGAGCAATATGCAAGCCATCGTCGTAAAAATCTGGTTTCAAAATCTTTCGCGCTTGATATTCCTCAGCCAGTTCCAAACTATCAGCGTCAACTGCCAATATTTCTGCGTCCAGCGATCTCAACTCTGCATAGATCAATTGAACGTTCTCTGGCGCTTCGTCAATCTCAGCGGCGACAACTTCGGAAAGGAGAGGCTGAAATGTGCCGTTCCGAAAGTCATTCATCAAGCCATTCGACCATTCGGCAAACTCAACGTCAAAACAGCCGCCAATGACCGATGTGTCAATGTAGATTCGCTGTCTTTTCATTATTCATATTATACAGCCATTCCCTCCAACACCCTCTCCTCCCTCTTCACCCACGAAAACCGCTCCACATCCCTCCTCGCCTGCGCGCCCAACTTGAGTCTGCGCGGCTCATCATCGAGCAACGACTCAATCTCCTGCCTCCAATTACTAATTACTAATTCCGAATTACCCGCTTGACAAAAAACAGCATTCTTTTTATTCAATATTTCTCTGATCACAGAAATATCTGCACAAACAATTCCCCGCCCCGCCGCCATATACTCGAACATCTTCATCGGGTTGATCACCTCGGCAATATCCTGTCCGCTCGAAGCCTCGATCGTGCGCGCATACGGCATCAGCAGAACATCCGCCGCGGCTTGATACAGCGGGATGCGGCTATGCTCCACAAAGCCCGTCATCGTCACGTTGGTTGCGCGCGCCTCGGCGAGTTTCGACTTCCACAACGCCACGAGTTCGGGCGTCCCGCCGACCCACAAAAAATGGACGCGCGGCATCTGCTTCGCCAACTCGAACAGCAACTCCGCGCCGCGCCCCGCGTAGATGTGACCCGTGAACCCGACGGTGAGCGCATCAGGCAAATTTAATTGACGTCGCGCCTCAGACGGACTCGGCAGTGACGCGTACCGCTCCAATTCGACTCCGTTCGGCGCGGACACAACCGCTTCATCCTCAAATTTCAACTTGGTCGTCCGCTCTAAAGCGATTCGCAGGGCAGACGTAGTCACCGTCATCATCTTCCGCCCCTTCGCCCTCCAAAACTGACGGAGCCACCACGCGCCCATCACACCTGTCACATCCGCGTGCATTTCGAGTACGACGGGATACTTCATCCACAACCCCAGCGCAGCGGATTGCGGAAGCCACGTGTAAATCAAGTCCGCGCCAAACTTTTGCGCGGCGCGCTGGGCATGGACGATGAAGTCGAGGCGTTTGAGTCGCTTGATGGACGGAAGCAGTTGTATGGGCGGAACGAAGCGGAGTCCGTAATGGTCACGTAGGGGCGATGCATGCGTCGCCCCTACTGTTTGCGATTCACGCGGCGCGAACATCCGCACATCGTGACCGAGTTGCATCAACGCCTGCGCCACCTTCATCGCCTGAATCGAATTCGCAGTCAACGATGGAATGCGAGAGTTTGTGATCAAAGCAATCTTCACAAGTCTCCAGTCTCCAGTCTCCGAATCTCTTTTGTCCCACGCCACGCCATCACCCCCACCGACGCGACATAATAAAACGACAACAACGCGCCCGCCGCGACGATGCCATAGCGCGGCACAAGCACGAACGCCAGCGCAATTTTGATGAGCCCAACGATCAATGTGACCTTGATCGGATATTCAGGCAAGCCAAGCGAAAGCAACAGCGGACGATTCCAGAACAACGTGTAATTGAACGCGAGACCGATGACCAGCACGATCATCACGGGATAAGCGGAAAGAAATTGCGCGCCGCTGTAAATGGAGATCATCCACTTGCCGAACAACACGAAGCCGATAGCGATGGCGGCGTTGTAGGCGAACGAAAGCGACGTGATCTTGCGCAGAAAATCTTTGAGCCGCATCCACGCGCTTTGCACCACGAGACGATTGATCTCGGGGAACGTCGTCGCGATGAACGGGTCGGTGACGATGGCGAGAAACCCGACCAGCGTGTATGCCACGCGGTAATACCCCGCCGCTGTTGTGGAGAGGAAAAAGCCCACCCACAAAATTTCGCTCTCTCGAAAAATTTTGATGATCGTCGCGCTGACGTTGGAACTCACCGCAAAACGGATCAACTCGCGCCATTCGGCGATCCCCGAAAACGATTCACGCCACCATCCGCCGCCGAGGACGCGTCTGAGTTGCGCTTGCGCGGCGAGGAACATCCCCAAGCCGAGAATCGTCTTGCTGAGGAGATAGGCGTAGAGAACGGTTTGGAGCGTCCCGTTCGATACGAACGCAACGATGATTACGATGGTCGTGACGATGCTTTGAATCAAGTTGACGCGTCCCTGCCATTTGATTCGATCCGTCACTTGCAAAACGCCCGTCGCGGTCTCCGCGTTGAAGTTGGCGAGCAGACCGAGCGCGTAGACTGTGAACATCCACGCGACGCCCGACGTTTTGGCGAGGTTCGCTTCCGCCCAAAATGCCGTCAGCGCGACGATAAGGAAGGCGAGCGCGGACACAACCAACTCGGTGAGGCTTGCGGCTTTCATCAACGCGGAGGCTTTGCGCTTCTCGTCTTTTTCGAGATATTCGCCGCCATAGCGAACGACCAACTCGCTCATGCGGAACGAAAAGACGCTGTTGACCGTGGACGCGTAAAACATGATGATGCCAAGTAGACCAAAGCCTGAAGGTCCGAGCAACCGCGTCACCAGCGCGCCTTGCAAGACGCTTAGCGCCAATGCGATCGTATTGGCGCTGAAAAGATGAAGGCTGTTGCCGATGACGCGGCGGAGGAGGTGGTCGTCGCGGAGGGAGGAGGTAAGTTTTTGGAACATAAAATAACATCGTCATTGCGAGGGCTGGTGGTTGAGTAGAGCGAGTGTTTCTCTCGCTCATATCGAAACCACAGCCCGAAGCAATCTCCATCACCGTGTTGGGGATTGCTTCGCCACTTCGTGGCTCGCAATGACAGGAACGCTTACGGCGTCAGAATATCCTTCGCCCACTCGCGCTCGGCGTTGTACCACTCCACGAGTTTTTCCACGCCTGCGCGCATGTTGAACTGCGCTTCCCAGCCGAGAAGTTCACCCGCTTTCGTCACGTCGGCTTGATTCGTCAACATATCCGCAGGGTTGGGCGGACCGTATTGCACGATCGCTTTTTTGCCGACCACGTCTTCAACAATTTTTATCAAATTATTGATCGTGATAACCTCATGCCCGCCGAGGTTGATGATCTCGAACCCGAGAGGCTTGAGCGCAAGGATCGTGCCGCGCGCGATGTCGTCAATGTAGGTGAAGCCGCGCGACTGGTTCCCGTCGCCGTTGACGCGCACGGGCTTGCCCTCGCTAATCCACTGCACGAATCGCAAGTGCGCGAGGTCGGGTCTGCCAGCGGGACCGTAGACCGTGAAATACCTCAGAATGCTTACGTCTATCCCGTAGAGATGATGATACGCGTGACACATCGCTTCGCCCCCCTTTTTGCTTGCCGCGTACGGCTGGAGCGGTTCACTGCTGGAGGCGGATTCGGGCGTCGGGTACGGCGGGTCATCACCGTAAATGCTCGATGTGGACGCGACGACAAATTTCTTGATCCCGTTCTGTTTGCACAACTCCAGCATGTTCAACGTGCCGATCATGTTCGTCTCGACGAACACCCACGGGTTATCCACGCTGGCGCGGACGCCTGCCCGCGCGGCGAGGTTGATCACCGCGTCGAATTTTTCGCCCTTGAATTTTTCGATGATGGATTTATCCGCCACATCGAACTTGTGGAACGTGAATCCCTTCATTGCTTGCAAACGCTGGAGGCGATACTCTTTGATGCGCGGGTCGTACGCGTCGTTCATGTTGTCCACGCCGACGACAGTATGACCATCGCTGAGCAATAATTCCGCTGTCCGTGCGGCAATGAATCCCGCCGCGCCTGTGATTAAGTAGTTTGACATATTTTTGCCTCTACGCAATACGCAGTACGCAATATCTGTTCTTCGTATTGCGTACTGCGTATTTAAAGTCTAACAATCCTCTCGCTATTTTTTATAACCTTCCTCGTCGCGTTACGCGTATCGAACACCAACTTCGCGGACTGGACGATGGCTTCGTAATCGTACGTTTTGTGATTCGTGACGATCACCGTCACATCCGCTTCTTTCACCGCGCTCATCACATCCTGCACGCTGTCCATGTGCCAGCCATCTGTTTCGTGGTGGATGTGAGCGATGTATGGATCGTGATAGCTCACGTCCGCGCCTTTTTGCTGGAGCAGACCGATCACATCCAGCGCGGGCGATTCACGGACGTCGTCCACGTCGGGTTTATACGCCGCGCCGAGGATGAGAATCTTCGAGCCTTTCAAGGCTTTGCCTCGGTCGTTGAGCGTATCCATGACGCGCTCGACCACGTAGCGCGGCATGTTCGTGTTAATCTCGGACGCCAACTCGATGAAGCGCGCATTGTAGTTGAACGACTTCATCTTCCACGATAAATACAGCGGATCGATCGGGATGCAGTGACCTCCCAAGCCTGGTCCAGGCGTGAACTTCATGAAGCCGAACGGCTTGGTCGCGGCGGCATCTATCACCTCCCACACATCCACGCCGAGACGTTCACACATCATCGCCAGTTCGTTGACCAGCCCGATGTTAATCATGCGGAAGGTATTTTCGAGCAGTTTCGCCATCTCCGCCGCCTCAGCGGATGAGACGCGATGCACAACGTCAATTGCCTGCTCATACCACGCGGTCGCCACTTCGCCGCACGCTTCGGTGATTCCGCCCATCACTTTGGGCGTATTCTTCGTTGTGAAGTCCACGCGTCCCGGGTCGACGCGTTCAGGCGAGAACGCCAGGAACCAATCCTCGCCGACTTTGAGTCCGTTTTCGACGCCGAGTTTTGGCAGGAGCAGTTCACGCGTCGTGCCGGGATACGTGGTGGACTGCAACACGACCACCATGCCTTTGTGCATGTGCTTCGCCAACTCTTCGGTCGCGGAAATGATGAACGACATGTCCGGGTCGCCAGTTTGACGAAGCGGAGTCGGCACACAGATGCTGACCGCGTCCATTTCTTTTAATACCGAAAAGTCTTTCGTCGCGGTGAGGTGACCAGACTTCACCAACTTCGCGACCGTCTCAGTCTTCACGTCGGGGATGTAAGAAATGCCTCCCTTTAGTGAATCAACTTTCCCTGAGTCGAGATCGAGTCCCGTCACGCGGAGTCCCGCCTCGGCGAAAACGACCGCCAGCGGGAGTCCCACATAGCCGAGTCCCAAAACTGCAACGCGGGCTTCTTTGTTTTTTAGTTTCCGAATCAAATCTTCTTTGCTAGACATTCTTTCCTGTTTTCTCGCGCTGAGCGGAGACGAAGCGCGGGGTGAGGTCAAAACATACTCATCTGCTTCGGCTCGTCTTCTTTTTTCTCTTCCATTGTTTCAAGCGGAGCGGACCTGCCCAACCCGGCGCGCGCTTGTTTCAACAATTCGGGAAGTTTTGCAAAATCCGCGAGGATGGCAGGCTTGAGCGCCGCTTGATGCAGCGCCGCGGCGGGATGGTACATCGCGATCACGTATCGCTCGCCGACTTTGCGCATCTGCCCATGCACCGCGCTGATCTTCGCGTTGGGAAAAAACTTATTCATCGAAAACCTACCCAACGTGACAATGATGCTCGGGTTGATCGCCGCGATCTGCCGTTCAAGATATTCGTTGCACGCGGCGAGTTCTTCAGGTTGAGGGTCGCGGTTTCCGGGCGGGCGGCATTTTACCACGTTGCCGATCCACACATCCGCGCGCGTCACGCCCGCCTGCGCCAGCAGTTGATCGAGAAATTTTCCCGCCTGCCCCACAAACGGACGCCCTTGTTCGTTTTCGTGAAAGCCCGGTCCCTCGCCGATGAACATGATCTCGGCGGTCGCAGGACCTTCGCCCGGCACCGACTTCTTGCGCGAATGATGCAACGCGCATTTCGTACAGACGGATACTTCTTTTGCAATTTGAGCAAGCGTCTCTTCGGCGGTCATGTTTTCTCCAAATATAGTTCGTTGGTTGAGTAGTCCCGCACGCGCTGAGCGGAGTGGCGCAAGGCGCCACGAAGACGAAGCGTCGCGGGGCGTATCGAAACCAACGATGTTCAAAAGCAATCTTGCAACATGAATTGCTTTATCGCGCGGTGGTCTCGATACGCTCCTCGTTTCACTCGTCGCTACTCGACCACCGAGTTTATCTTCAAACCTTCCAACCTATCCAACGTCATCAAAATCGCATCCTCGCCGTTATCTTTGTAATAGCGCGGTCTGCGTCCCGATTCCTCATAACCGAATTTGCGATACATCGCTTGCGCGGCAAGGTTGCTCTCGCGCACTTCCAACACCGAAGTGATCGCGCCCTCGCCCTGCATCATTTGCAACGCGTACAGCAACAACTTGCTCGCAATTCCCTGCCGTCGAAAATCGGGATGCGTCGCAATGGTCGCGATGTGCGCCTCATCCACCAACAGCCACGCCACGATTATGCCGACGATCACGCCATCAACTTCTGCCACCCACGCGCGCGACGCCTCGTTATCCGTCACCTCAAATCGAAACGAACGTTCGGGCCACGGCAAACTAAACGACGCGCGATCGATCGCGATCACCTGCTGAATATCGTCAACGGTCATGCGGCGGATGTTCATGTTTGAATCGGCGCGGCAGTGTGCAGATAGATCGGCGTGAGCGAAGCGGTCTCGTCCACGTCGCCGTTTTGAAAACGCGCCCACGCCAACTCCGCCAACACGGCGGGCTTGCGCGTCGAATCATCGGCTGAGATCAATTGCGCGTTTTTATTTAATTCAATTTTTTGACGAACTTCGCCCGTGAACTCTCCGCACACTAGCGACAGACTCGCCACTTCATCGTTTATCGCTTCGACCGACACGACTCTTGCCGGACCTTCAGCCTGCCAACGCCCTAGGGAATTTTTATACCATCCCCACGCGTACCTCCCGCGCCCAGCCTGGATCGCCACCGCCAGCGGAAGTTGCGACTCAGGTTGCGCGCGAGCGAGAATATCGAGCGTGGGAATCCCGACAACGGGAATCTTCCGCGCGAACGCCAGCCCTTTGACGAACGCCAACCCAACCCGCAAACTGGTGAACGATCCGGGTCCAATGGCGACGCCGAGCGCGGTCAAATCTTTCGCGGTCAATTTGCAATGTGTCAATAAATCTTGAACGGCGGGAGCAAGTTCCACCGTGTGATGCTGACTACTCCTCCACGCGCGTTCACCGACGACGCGCGAACCGTCATAAACCGCCAGCCCCATCCACTCGTTGGAGGTGTCCACTGCCAGCAACATCACGCACCCTCACGAATCAAGCCCAGCAATTCTTCGTAGCGTTTGCCGCTCGCGGTGAATTTCATTTCGCGTTCCGTTTCGCCCGTATGTTCAATCGTCAGCCACAAATTCTCGGCAGGGATGAGTCCCGGCATTCGTTCGGGCCACTCGACGATCAGCGCGCCCTCGGCGAGCATCGAGTCGAGGTCGAGTTCTTCAGCCTCACTCGCGGAGTCGAGGCGGTACGCGTCCATGTGAAAGAGTAGGGGCGGGGTCGCCGCGCCCTTCTTTTCATCCGCGCGGCGATACACGTTGACCAAAATGAACGTCGGGCTGGAAACTGAATCGAGCGAACCCCATCCCTGCGCGATGCCTTGCACGAGTGTCGTCTTGCCCGCGCCGAGTTCGCCCTGCAAGCAGAACACATCGCCGGTCTGTAGCGCTTTACCTAACTGCGCGCCGAGTTGGCGCGTCTGTTCGGGGTCGTGACTGACGACTTTCACGGCTGGAACGTTTAACATGCGCATCGGAAAGATTATATCAGGCAGGCGAACTCCGCTCCACGTTGGACTCTCCGCTGGCTATGGGTTAAGATATTCGAAATATCAGAGGAGAAGAACCATGGAAAATTATCTTGAAACATTTATGAAGAATGTTGTCAGCAATATTCCAAACCTGATCGCCGCCCTGCTGATCTTCCTTATCAGCGTTTATGTGGGCAGACTGCTCGGCAATATCATTTGGCGAGTCCTCGCCGCGCGCAAAGCGCCCGAAGGCGTTACGCATCTGTTGACTCAATTCACGCGCTGGACCTTCGTCGTCTTCGGCGCGATCGCCGCGCTCCAGCGCTTCTTCGATGTGACCGCCTTTCTAGCAGGTCTTGGACTTGTGGGTTTCACCGTCGGGTTTGCGCTGCAAGATGTGATGAAAAATTTTGCGGCGGGCATCATTCTGTTACTGCAACAACCGTTTCAGGTCGGCGAAGCTATCGGCGTAAAAGATTTCGACGGAACGGTGTTGGGTATTCACCTTCGCACCACAGAAATGAAAACGTTCGATGGGCGGATCGTGACCCTGCCCAACGCAGATTTGCTTGCCAACCCCATCGTCAACTACACGCGTGCAGACCGGCGGCGCGTCGAAATACCGGTGAGGATATCGTATCAAGCCGATCCGGAGATCGCGCGGCAGGCGGCGCTGGAAGCCATCCAAATGGTTCCGGGGATGGTGACCGACCCGGAGCCGGTCGTCGGATTTTCCACTTTCGATGATTCGGCTTTGAAGTTGAACGCCTACTTTTGGATTGACACCTCGAAGACCAACCCGTTGATCGCGAAGGACGACGCGCTCAAACGCATGAAATCGGCGCTCGAACAAAAAGGGATTGAAATCCCGTTTCCAACCCAGACCGTGTACATGCGCTCGCCCAGTTAGGGCTTTTTCGGCCGTTTGAGTTCTTTCTCCCTGGTGGAAGTTAACCTCAGATTCTTCCCAATGATCCGCGCGATGATACGCGCGGCTTCAGGCTTGCCGGCGCGGCGGCAATTTTCGATCACTTGTTGACGTTCGGCTGGGCGCATGATCCAACGCGTCAGCGCGCGGACGACCTGTCCCGGCGTAGGCGCCCACACGCCCGCGCCTTCTTCTTCCACGAAAGTGACGTTTCCATCTTCCTGCCCCGGCAGTTTGGAATACAAAATGACCGGCAGTTCCGCGTTGAGCGCCTCGGCGATCGTGCCAGGACCGGCTTTGGTCACAATGAAATCAGATGCCCGCATGAAGTCTGGCATATCGTGGGTGAAGCCATAGATGTAGACCGGGTTCTCCCAGGTCTCCGCTTCGAGAGTCGCTTTCAGGCGTTGATTCCGCCCGCACACGATGACCAGCCCCACGTCCAGACCGGAAGCGTCTATCGCACGCGCGGTCTTCGCCAGCGGTCCCATCCCCTCGCCGCCGCCGACAAGTAAGACGATGGGTTTATCCAGTACCCAGCCGAGTTTTTTTCGCAAGGCGCTTTTTCTGCCGGGCGGTTTGCAATATTTATCCGCGACGGGCAGCCCTACCACGCGAACTTTATCCGGCGGCATTTTGAAGCGGAGCGCGTTGTCGCGCGCTTGTTGCGTGGGCACGAGGATCAGGTCGGCGCGTTTATCGTACCAGAGCGCGTGCGTGGTGACCAGGTCGGTGACCACGTTGATGAAGGGCGGACGATCTTTGCCGAGGGCGCGCAGGACGAAGGTATTGGCAAACGGGTGGACGGTGACGATCAGGTCGGCGGGGTGACTGCGCACCAACGCTTTTGCTCCGCGTCGCGCAAGGGGCCAGGTAGTGGTGGTGATCATGCGGGCGCGGGCGCGTCCATCGGTAGCGTAAAAACCCGCGCGCCACAAGCGCGGCGCTTTGACCATGTAGGGATACATTTTGCCGATCTCGTTGAAGGGGATCGGGGCATAATCTTTGAAGAAGTCCACCATTTCAGTCGTGACTTTGTTTTTGTATTCGAGCTGAACCGCTTCGATGATGGCTTCCGCCGCGGAGCGATGTCCGCCGCCGGTATCGGAGAAGTAGAAAACGATATGAGGCTTACGAGGATTTTTCGTTTTGTTTTTCTTCATAGTGTGTGAGGTTGGTTTTGAGCCGCTTTGCCAGTTCGCGCCGCGTGAGCATGACGCGTCGCCCGCATCCTTTGCATTCCAGCCCAATGTCCGCGCCGAGACGCGTCACGATCCATTCGTAGGAGCCGCAGGGATGTTGCTTTCGCAGGCGGAGGTGATCGTTGAGTTGCAGGTCGGGGAGCATGGGGAATGGAGGTGGAGGTTGTTCTGACGATGGGCATTATAAAATGAATCGTGATAAACTATCGAATGATTTTGGTTGAGGAGAATCGAATCATGTCCAAACACGAAACTCACTCCGTGGAAATTGCGGGATTGAAACGCGAACTACCTCTGTTCGAGATCAAGCCGGGCTTGAAGATCGCCATCCTGAATATTTTGGGAGATACGGAGTTGGTGCAGGCGTGCGCCAAAGAACTGGCTCAGAAATTGAAGGACGTGGAATACGACGCGCTGGTCACGGCGGAGGCGAAGTCCATTCCGCTGGCGTACGCCCTATCGGTCGAGACCAAAAAGCCCTATGTAGTCCTGCGCAAATCCTACAAACTCTACATGGGCGATGCGCTCAAAGCTGAGACTCTTTCGATTACCACCGGTCAACCGCAGACGTTGATCCTTGACGAGAAAGACCACGAACTGGTGAGGGGAAAGAAAACCGTGATCGTGGACGATGTGATCAGCACCGGCTCTACCTTGCAGGGAATCCACATGATCCTCGACAAAGCCGGTTCAACGGTCGCGGCGGAGGCGGCGATCTTTACCGAAGGCGACCGCTCCGAATGGATGAACATCATTTCACTGGGACATTTACCGTTGTTTACGGAATAAAGAAGGTGAACAAGTAAATACGTAAATATGGCTGGAGGTCGCGCGACTCTCCAGCCATTGTTTTGTGTACCTGTCTACTTGTGTACCTGTTTCCGCGTATACGGGTTTCCCCGAATCAATTTCGTCTTCTCTGCCCTCTTCATCTTCTTAATGGCGCGTTCCCTTTTCATGGCAGAAGCGCGGTTGGGCTGTTCCTCCACATACACCAATTTCACCGGCAGGCGCGTCCGCGTATATTTTGCCCCGCGTCCCTTGTTGTGGATTTCGATTCGCTTGTGAGGGTCAAGCGCCCAGCCGGTGTAATACGTTCCGTCGGCGCATTGCGCGATGTAGCAGTAACACGCGGTCACTTTTTCTTGTTGTCGCGGCTGAATAGATTTCCCGTGAAGAAGCGGCTCAACCGGTCGCCGAGCGTTTCGGAACTTTGCGCAGGTTGCTCTGCGGCTTGCCAATCTGCTCTGAAGCGCTCGTTCAACCAGCGGTCGCGGGCTTTTGCGGCATCTTCAAGAAATTCAGTCACGCCGGCGCTGTCAGACCCCGCGATCCGTTCGCGCAGGTCTTTCAGGGAGGCGATGTACTCATCCAGCACGCGGACGGCGTTCGCGCCATTCGCCAGCGCCGCGTCTCCCAGTGATTTCGGTTCATCGTGATAGCTCATCGCCGCAGTGACCGCCGCGTATGGGCGGGCGGCGAGGCGGCGCGCTTCCCTCCAGCCGGGCTGGTTCACGGTGGCATCCACCAACGCCGCTCCAGCAAGTTGCGGCAACAGATGGGTGGAGGCAAGCAACCCGTCGGCTTCGACATCGTCGGTGAACATCACGTTCGCGCCGAGCCGACTGACGAGATTGTTGGCGAGTTCGAGCGCGCCGCTGGGCGTTCCCTGCGGCGCGTTGACGAGGAAGAGTCCGTTTTTGAAGAGATCGGCGCGCGCGGAGTTGACGCCAAGTTCGATGCCGTGCAAATACTCCGCGCCCGCGGCAGGCGCAAGCCCCACGTAGTGCCGTCCCGGCTGGATCAATTCGCCTATCCACGCGGCAACCTTCCCTTTGGCGGGAGCCGTATCGAGGATCACCGTTCCCTCGCGGACATCCTGAGCGATATATCCGATCGTATCGTGAATTTCGCTCAGCGGCAGGCTGAGGATGATGACCTGCGCGTCGCTTACGGATGAGGGCAGGTTGATCCTGACCTCGTCCACCGCGCCCAGTTTTTGGGCTTGACGCGCGATATCATAGTCCTTGTCGTGTCCGACTCGTTTGACGTCTTTCTGTCCGGCTAGCGCCAGCCCGATCGAACTTCCCACCTGACCCAGACCGATGATGGTGATTTGAACGCTCATGATAACCTCTCAAAGTAAGGTGCAGGGTATTATACTGCCCTTTAAAGTGCGAGAACCGCGGACGCCGACCGCGGTTCCCTACGAAAGGAGGAGAAGAGAAATCACCTTACGGGGTCAAATTTATCATAGCCGACTCAATCGTGCTTGACGCGAAACCTACGATTACCCTACGATTGTCCGACAACCCGGAGGGTGCGTCGCACGCTCACCAACCAAGTCTGCGTGATCAAACTCTCAAAAGCGCAGAGCGGGAAAGTTCGCCAACAGCGTGCGACGCACTCGCGGAATCGCGATATAATAGAACAAATTTTCCAGCCAGACAAGAATTGAATAGAGGAGCAGAATGTCGAACTACGCGATTGAGACACAAGATTTAGGTCGCGTCTACAAGATACGCGGCAACAAAAAGGAGCGCGCGATCCGCAAGGAACTGGTCGCGCTCGAAGGCGTGAATTTGACTGTCGGACGCGGCGAACTATTCGGACTCCTCGGACCGAACGGCGCGGGCAAGACCACCCTCATCAAGATTCTCACCACGCTTCTCGCCCCGACTTCGGGCTGGGCGCGCGTCGCCGCTCACGACGTGAGCCAGTCACCCCATCTCGTGCGCCCGCGCATCAACATGGTTTCGGGAGGCGAGTCTTCGGGCTATGGTCTGCTGACCGTGCGCGAAAACCTGTGGATGTTCTCGCAGTTCTACGGCATGAACTCAAAAGTCGCCAACGAACGCATCAAAGAACTGCTGAAGATGGTGGGACTTGAAGACCGCATCCATACCAAATCGTCCGACCTTTCGACGGGTTTGCGGCAGAAGATGAACATCGTGCGCGGCTTCCTCACCGACCCTGAAGTATTGTTCCTCGATGAGCCAACCCTGGGACTCGACGTCGGCGCGTCGCGCGATGTGCGGAAGTTAATCCGTGGCTGGCTGGACGCGAACAAGTCGCGCACACTTTTACTCACCACGCATTACATGGTCGAAGCGGAGGAGTTATGCGACCGCGTAGCGATCATCAACAAGGGACAAGTGCTGGCTTGCGACACACCCGCCAATTTGAAACACAAACTGCAACGCGACGCGATCTTCGAGGTGGAGACGAGTCCGCTGAACGGGTGGAGTCCGTCGACGCTGGAGGAACAGCCCGAAGTGCGGAAAGCCGCGTCGCGTCAAATCGAGGGCGGCTCGAAGTTGGAGTTAATCCTCGCCGAAGAGTCCGCGCTGGCGAACGTCATCAATGTGTTGACGCAAAAAAATATCAAGGTGATGCGTCTGACGAAACGTGAGCCGACGCTCGAAGACGTGTTCATGGATTTGGTCGGCGCGCGCATGGAAGATATGGAGCAAGGAGGCGAAGAATGAAAGCGAACGAGGCGTTGGTCTATTCTTCCACCGAAAAAGCGACGGGCTGGAAGTTGTTCGTCAAAACGATTCTGGCGCGTTCGTATCCGCGCATCATCGGTCAACAGCGCGAGAAATCGTGGATCTTTTTCGAAGTGTTCATGCCGATGCTGGCGGTCTCCGCGTATGTGTTTGTTTACCGCGCTATCGGCGCGCCCGAGGAATATGTGGGCTTCGTAGTGATCGGCGGCGCGATGACCGCGTTCTGGATGAACGTGTTGTGGAGCATGTCGTCGCAACTGTATTGGGAAAAAGAACAAGGCAATCTCGCACTCTACATCATGGCGCCCAATTCGTTGATGGCGGTGTTGCTCGGCATGGCGTTGGGCGGCATGGTCGCGACCGCGCTGCGCGCGGCGGCGATCGTCGTGTTGGGCACATTTCTTTTCAACGTGCAATTCACAGTGACGAGTTTCTCGCAGTTGTTCGCGGTCTTCCTCTTGGCAATGACCGCGCTGTATGGCATGGGCATGATGAGCGCGTCGCTGTTCCTGTTGCTCAGCCGCGAGGCGTGGCACATCTCGAACCTCGCGCAGGAGCCGATCTATCTCGCTTCGGGGTTTTACTTCCCGATCAAGTCGTTCAACTTTTGGATCGCCGCGGCGGCGTCGTTCATCCCGCTGACGTTGGGACTCGACGCGATGCGGCAGTTAATCTTCCCCTCTGGCGCGTCGCTGGGATTCTTGAATGTGTCCGTCGAGATCACTGTGTTGATTGTTTTATGCGTGGTCTTCCTCGTCGGCGCCAAGTTCCTGCTCGATTACATGGAACGACTGGCGATACGCGAGGGAAGAATCACAGAGAGCAGGCGTTAATACGCAATACTTCGTACTGCGCATTGCGTAAGGAGCATCACAAAATGAACCGTTCCGAAACATCTCGTTCGTTCACGATGGCAACGTGGTTAGGCTGGCAGGTCGAATCGAATTGGACCGATCCGTTCCTCTTCGCAATCTACGTTGTCATCAAACCTTTGGCAACCGCCGCGATCCTCGTCGTGATGTATGCCATCATCACGAACGGAGATTACGCCTCGCCGCTCTTCCCGTATATCTATCTCGGCAACGCGTTCTACATTTACGTCGGCGCGGTGATGACGGGCGTCTCGTGGGCGGTGATCGACGACCGCGAGCATTACAGGACGTTGAAGTACATGTACATCGCGCCGATCAGCATTCCGTTTTACTGGCTGGGACGCGGCGTGTCGCGTTTCCTCATCGGCACGATCGCTGTCGTCATCACGATCGGCGTGGGCGCGTTGTTCTTCAACCTGCCGTTGAATCTTGCCGAAGTCAATTGGGGATTGTTCTTTGTGTCGCTGTTTATCGGCGTGACCATGCTCGCCATGATCGGACTCATCCTAGCCAGCCTGACGTTGATGATGGCTCAACAAAATTTCTTCGTCGGCGAGGCGGTGGCGGGCGCGCTGTACCTTTTCAGCGGCGCGATCTTTCCGCTCGAAGTTCTGCCCGCGTGGATTCGTCCCGTCGGCTATGCCATGCCCATCACCTACTGGCTCGAACTGATGCGGCGCTCACTCATCGGCGGCGTGGCGCAAGCGTTTCCAACGTTGGCGGAGTTTTCCAATGCGCAGCTTCTGGGCATCCTTACGGGTCTCACCGTCCTCTTTGGGATTGTTTCCGTTTTCACTTTCCGCTGGTGCGATCACCGCGCCCGTGAGCGCGGCTTGATCGACCACACGACAAATTATTAGAAAAAAAAAACTTCCGATGTATTTCATCGGAAGTTTTTTCGTTTAGTACTCGACTGCTCGCTTCAAAGATTTTGCATGTTTGACCCATGCTTTCACCTGACTCAGCGCGGGCAATTGATTCACCTTATTCAGTTTCTTATTTGCTTTTGCCATCCCTTCGAGCAAGGCTTCGGGACGACGCATGGCAAGTTCTGCGACAGTGTCCACGCCAGCGGCTTCGAGCAGATCCGAATATTGCGAGCCAACGCCTTTCACGCGGAAGAGGTCCGCGCGATTAACCCATTCGAGGATCGTTTTGGGGCTGAAACCGGCGTTCTTTGCAATTTCCTGTCGGCCTTTTTTCGTTCCGCCCATCTTCAAAAGCCCACTCACGCCGCGTACGCCAGCCTTGTTCAACTTTTTTGCGTAAACGGGTCCAATGCCTTCAATTTCTTTAAGTGTGGTCATCTTCTTATTTCTCCTTTTTAAAGAGTATAGCATCATATCCATCAGAAATAAAGACTTCAGCGCGTTATTTTTGGAATACAATATAATCGTCTGTGAGACTTTTGTTCTTCATGATAACACTATGAAAACAAAAAAACAGGATGCCGCTATCATCTACATCGGCGAACTAAACGGGACTCGCCTTGGGGACTTCCGCATCGCTGCATCCGACTTCGGTCTGGTCGCGGTCGAGTGGGCGGATTCGCAAAGGGAGTTTGACGCGTACCTAACGCGACTCAGCCGTCCCGTCGTGGAAGACGCGAAGCGCATCAAGCCGTACGCGAAAGAATTGGCGGAGTACATCGAGGGGAAGCGTCACGCGTTCACCATCCCCGTTGATTGGACGTTGCTCACCCCGTTCCAGCGCGAGGCTCTGCAAGCCGTGTTCCGCATCCCCTACGGCGAAACGCGGACGTATCTCGACATCGCCCAGCAGATTAACCGTCCGCACGCGTATCGGGCGGTGGGCGGCGCGAACGCGATGAACCCGATGCCGCTGGTGATTCCGTGTCATCGAGTCATCGGCATGGACGGCAAACTGCACGGTTACGGCGGCGGGCAGGGACTCAAAACGAAGGAATGGCTGTTGCAAATGGAAGGCGCGGTGATCGCATAAATTTGTAGTGGCGACTTCAGTCGCTCACTGCTTGATGGCAAACGACTGACCCACAGGGCGCTTCGCGGAGTCGTTACTACGGTTTAGAAAAAGAGCAAGAATCGGGTGGGCAAACTTATGCGGGGGCTCATACAATATGCCCACGTAATAAATTTCAAAACCAATCCGTCGTAATTTCATCGTTCCAACATATCAAAAGGAGAAAAATTGAAACCCAAGCACTGGCTCGTTTTCATCACCCTCGGCGCCATCTGGAGCTCGTCGTTCCTGTGGATTAAGATCGGCGTGCAAGATATCGGTCCCATGGCGTTGACCGCCTTCCGCATGTTGTTCGGCGCGGTCACAGCCTTCGCCATCGGCGTATACCAAAAAGTGGAATGGCCCCGCGACCTGCGGACGTGGATCATCTTCGGCATTCTCGGACCCACCAGCCTTGCCATTCCCATCTTTCTCATCTCATGGGGCGAGCAGACGATAGACTCAGCAGTCGCGTCGATCCTTAATGCGACTGTGCCACTGTTCACCATCGTCATCGCCCATTTCATGCTCAACGACGATAAAATGACCATCCAAAAAGTAACGGGCTTGTTAATCGGCTTCGCGGGCGTCGTGGTCTTGCTCAGCAAAGATTTGACCGTCGGCGCGCACAATTCCGTCATCGGGCAGGCGGCTGTGATCCTCGCTTCGCTGTTCTACGGGGGAAGCGCGGTGTTCGCGCGCAAACTCACCCAGCACGTTCAAGGGACAGTGCGCGGCGCCATGCCGCTCATCACTTCGGCGATCTTCATGTGGGCTGTCGCTCCGCTTGTGGAAAAGCCCTTTGAACTTCCATCCTTGTCCATCACCTGGGTTGCCCTCCTCTGGCTCGGCGTGCTTGGCTCGGGCTTGGCGGTGATCATGCTATGGTATCTTATCCATGAAATTGGTCCGACGCGCGCCTCATTGGTGACATACCTCTTCCCCGTCGGCGGTGTGATTCTCGGCGTGATCTTTTTAGGCGAACAACTTTCGTGGCAGTTGGTTGCAGGCTCGGTGTTGATCGCCGCCAGCCTCGCGGTCGTCAACTGGAAGCCAGCCCAAAAGTCGCAAGCGAACGAAACGTCTCTCAAAGAAGCGCAAACGGTGAAATGATTCCAAAATCAGAAAAATCGTTTTTGGAAAAACACGAGTTCGTCATTCCGCTGGCGCTGTTCGCGCTCTTCCTCGCGTTCACCTTGCCAGGTATCGTCTGGGGACCGTGGCACCCCGACGAGATCGTCGTCCGTTCAATCAAAGCCTTACACGGCGAATGGAAGTTCAGCGAGTACAACTTTAATTACCCCGACCTGCCACAGTATGTGATGTACTACCTGGGGAAGATTGTCCTCGCGCTGGGATATTCAGACGGCGAAATCCTCAACGCTTCGCGCGTCCTTTCGGCTGTCATTGCAGGCGCGACGATTCCCCTCGCCTTCAGCATCGCGCGTCGCGCAGGCGGGAGCATTGCCACAGCAGGCTTGAGCGGATTGCTCCTGCTCTGCGTCAGCGATCTCTCGTTCAACGGACGGTTCGCGCACAACGACACCTACACCGTTTTCTTCGTCACGCTTTCGACTCTCTTCATTGTTAACTATGCAAAGACCGACCGTCGTGGTTGGTTGTACGCGTCCTTGTTTACCGTCGGCTTGGCGACATCGAGCAAGTACACGGGCGCAAGTCTCGTGGCGGCGTGGTTGGCGTTCTACGCGATCATCCAATTCAAGAACTTGAAAAAAGATTGGTTCGCCATCGGCGAGACGCTCTTCATCGGCGGCGCGCTCACCTATTTGGGATTCGCCCTCGGCACGCCCAAAGCGCTGACGTGGATGGCATACTTCTTTAAAAGAGTCTTCGCCGCCCTCGAATGGCAGGCGACGTGGGGGCAACGCGACGACAGCGTGCGCGGCATCGTCGGTCAATTCCCGATGATGCGCGGCAGTCTTGGGACGGCGTTGTATCTTCTCTTCCTCGCCGCTCTAGTATGGGCGTGTTACCGAGTGATTCAAGAATGGCGGCGCAAAGAATTAAGCCGAACGTCGCAAGCGGGTTTCTTCGGCATTCTGCTCCTTGGTATCTTCATCCTCGATTTGCCCATCATGATCTCGTACAACTATCAGCCGCGCTACACGCTGACGTTCATGCCGATGCTCGCCATCCTTGCGGCGTATTTCATTTCAGAAATCTACGCACGCATCAAGAGATTCGGAAAGCCGATATACTCGACGGCGGTTATTGTCATCGTCGGCGCGCTGGCGTTGTATTCCTTTGCGCGGTTGGTCAGCATTGCCTTGCTTTTCATCAACGACGCGCGCATTCCTGCAACTGAATTTATGAAAACCCTGCGCCCTGGAACATCGCTTGAACATACCAACTACCCACCCACCTACGCCGACGGTTTTTTCGAGCGCGAACACAATTATCCTTTACACATTCAAATGGGCGCGACGGACACGCCTCCTACCGACAAACCCTACGAATTCAACCAAGCGGAGGAAGGCTTGCTCGACCGCGGCACCGATTACTTAATCGTGGATAGTTTCACCGCCAGCCGCTTCAACGATCCGCATGTGTGCGAGCAACTCCCGAACGAGTGTGAATTTTTCAAACAACTCGCAACAGGCGGGACAGAGCATTACCGCCTCCTCGCCGAATTCAAATATGAATTGCCGTGGTATCTGCCGCAAATCCATGTGGCAATAGCTAACCCCGAAATTCGCATCTACGAGCGGATTAAATAGACCTCTTGCAAATGTCATTTTCGCCACTGAGAACACAGAGAAAAAAGAGAATTTTTCAAAGATCTCTGTGAACTCTGTGGCTTAGCAAAAGGTCACTTATGCAAGAGGTCAAATGAACGATTTCAGAACTGGTTTTGTCGCGATCATCGGAAGACCCAACGTTGGGAAATCAACGCTGATCAACGCGTTGTTGGGGCAGAAGATCGCGGCAGTGTCGCCGAAGCCGCAGACCACGCGCAAACGTCAGCTGGGCATTCTCACCAGCGACAAATATCAACTCGTGTTCGTGGACACGCCCGGCATCCACAAGGCGCGGCACAAACTCGGCGAGTTTTTGAATCGCGAAGCCGAAGAATCTCTCGAAGGCATGGATGTGATTCTCTGGCTGGTGGATTCATCCGTCCCGCCGACGGAAGAAGACAAGCAGATCGGACTCCTCCTCGGCAAACTCCCGCGTCGGACTCCGCTTGTGCTTGCCGCGAACAAACTCGACCTTTTCGCCGCCGACGAGTCGAGTCCGCATGTCGAAGCGTATCAGGCGTCCCTGCGAAGAGACGCGAGAGTGATTTCCATCTCCGCCGCACAGAATCAGAATCTCAATGAATTGATCGAGTTACTTGTGTCGTTGAGTCCGTTTCGCGCCCCTGAGTTCGAGGAGGATCAAGTCACCGATTCGTATGAGCGCGACATCGCCGCAGATTTGATCCGCGAGGCGTGTCTGCATAAACTGCGCGAGGAAGTGCCGCATGGCGTGGGCGTGCGCGTTGACGAGTTCAAGGAACGCGAGAATGGGATGTTGTACATCGGCGCGACGATCTTTGTGGAACGCGAGTCGCAAAAGGGAATCGTGATCGGCGAGGGCGGCAAGATGTTGAAAGCCATCGGCAGCGCGGCGCGCAAAGAGATCGAAGCGATGGGCGGACGCCCCGTGTTTTTGGAATTGCGCGCCAAAGTGTTGAAAGATTGGCGGGACAACGAGAACGCGATGCAAAGGCTGGGATATCGGATGGGAAAGAGGAAACGGCGGTAACGCGAGATTTATCTCGCAATACCAAACGACATAAATGTCGCGTTACGATTTAATCGGCTTGAACCCCTCGCCCAACACCTCATGCGCGACGCCAATGACCATAAACGCGTGCGGGTCACATTCGTTGACAATGGCTTTGAGCGTCGCGACCTCCGCACGGGTAATGACGCAGTACAACACGGGGCGGTCCGCTTTTGTGTACGCGCCCGCGCCTTCGAGGACGGTCACGCCGCGTACAAGTTCATCGAGTATGCGTTGTGAGACAGCTTCTGGTTGGCTGGTGACGATCATCGCGGTACGGACGCTTGTTCCGCCTTCGAGAGTCGTTTCGGCGACGAGACCGCTGACGTAGAGGGCGATCATCGCATAAAGCGCTTGCTTCCATCCAAACACAAATCCCGCGCCGAGGATGACGGCTGAATCAACAAATAAATAACTTTGTGTGATGGGAATGCCGCGCCAGTTGTTGAGGATGCGCGCAAGAATATCTGAGCCGCCGCTGGTGCCGCGGGCGCGATAGATCAGCCCATAGCCGATTCCGCTGACAATGGCGCCGTATAAGGTGTTGAGGAAAATGTCGCCTTGCAGATCGTTGATCAGAGCCGTGCCTGCGCCGCCCTCCGCAAACAGGGGAGTGTTCGGAAGCAGGTCAATGAACGTTGAATATGTGAAGATCACAACCGCAGTGCGGATGGCAAAGCGGTAGCCGCCGAGGAAACGCCATCCCAAGATAAAAAGCGGAATGTTGCCGATCAGAATCATCAAACCGATGGGCAAGCCGGTGAAATAGTTGATGAGTTGCGCGATGCCGCTCACGCCGCCCGAGGCGAGGTTGGCAGGGATGAAAAACGTGCGAAGCGAGAACGCCTGAATCAACGCGGCGAGGATGATGAGGAAATAATCACGGATGTAGGGATAATATTTTTTCATTTTGTTTTATTCATACTCGGTGGTCGAGTAGGGCGAAGCCCGTATCGAGACCACTTATTTTCAGAAACGCTTTTGCAACAAGATTTATTTTGCATATTCGGCGGTTTCGATACGTCCCGCGACGATCACGCGGGACTACTCAACCACCGTTGCATCTATGGAATTTCTACCCCCGCCAACTTCTCGATCACACCGACGACAGCCGAGTTGTCGAGTTCACCCATGCCCGCGTCGACCATCTGCTGAAACATTTTTGTATTTTCGATCGTGGATGAAATCGGGATGCCATACTCCTGAGCGGTCTCCATCACGATTCGCAAATCTTTCAATTGCATGTGCGCCTTGAACCCAGGGTTGCGATTACCGTCGAACAAGCGCGGCGGCTTGACGTCCAGCGTCCAGCATTGCGCCGCGCCGCCTTTGATCGCGTCCACGACTTTGCGCGGGTCCACGCCTGCTTTTTTCGAGAAGACGAGCAATTCGCCCATCGCGACCATCTGCGCGGCGACCATGATCTGGTTGGCGGCTTTTGCCACTTGACCCGCTCCCGCATCACCGACGTGTGTGACTGTCTTGCCCATGGCGAGAAAAATCGGCATGACGCGTTCCAGCGCGGACGCGTCGCCGCCGACCATGATGGTGAGCGTGCCGTTGCGCGCGCCGATGTCGCCGCCTGAAACGGGCGCGTCGAGCGCGAGAACATTTTTCGCTTTCAACTTTTCAGCGAGCATTCGCGCCGAGGCGGGCTTGATTGTCGAGTTGTCCACGTAGACTAATCCATCGTGCGCGCCTGCGATGATTCCGTTTTCGCCGAGGACGACGCTTTCGACATCGGGCGTGTCGGGCAGGTTGGTGAAGACCGCGTCCACGTGCGAGGCAACTTCAATGGGGGAAGAAGCGGCGGTCGCGCCTTCCGCGACAAGTTCATCCACTGCGGCGCGCGAACGGTTGTGGATCACGAGCGGGAATCCCGCTTTGAGGATGTTGCGCGCGATGGACTTGCCCATCAATCCCAATCCGATGTATCCGACTTTGAGCATGTTCACTCCTGAAGGTTTGGATGGGACAATAAAATTCTTAACACTATATTATCTGGAAAAATGCCTATGGACTCGGAGTTGCAGAGGTTAGGGTCAAGGTTGGCATTAAAGTTGTGGTTGTTTTGGGCTTTGGGGTTAAAGTATAAGTTGCTAACGGGGTCAAGATGACAGTTGTAGCGGTCGGAGCATTATTCGGTTCAAACAATATCTCTGTTGAGGCCAAAGATAATCTACCGATCTTCTCGTTTCTAAAGGTTAACTTTGTATCCTGACCCAGCTCAACAATTTTGTAGTTATCCGCAATTTTATTGGATAATCTATCAAACTCAACCAGCACGGCATGAGTATTTGTCATATATAAAACTGCCATCTCCGGGTTTGTGTTTGTAATATAGAACTGTTCCTGCCGTATAGCTGACGCCCTCCCTAGTTGGGTTATCATTGCAATACCAATCACAAAGTATGCAACAAATCTTGCCATGCCAATATCGAAAACTTGCAAGATTTTATCTATAACAGTCACACTATTAGCGTCGGCTTTTTTTGCTACTTTATCCGCCGCCTCCAGTTTTTTCAAGTAACCCTTTTTAGCACTTTGAGTAAATAAGGGAACGATAAAATCTATGAAGAAGAAAACTAGCAGCAAAACAAGGCTAGAAAGCCACTCTTGCAAATATTTGTAGAGCAAAACAAAATTCACTATAAACAATAAATAGATTGGAAAGCTTTTTCTTAATCTTTTGTTTATTGGTTCAGGAACGTTCAATTTAAATAAGAACGTGGATAAAAAATTTGCAGCGTAGAAAGTGCTTCCAGTTAGACCTGCTAACGCTACAGCAACAATAAATACTTGACCAACCGAAAATTCGATCAACTGAATAGGGATTCTGAAAACAGAAAAATACCCATAGTTGTAAGCGAAAATAATTGAATAAGCAACTATTGGGGATATTGCTATCAACAAAGTTTCTGTCAATTTAATTCTGGCTTTACTGGCAGTGGATTTAGCCTGATTACTTTGTTGGTTTTTATTCTGCTTTGCTTTTAGTAATGTCTTGCTAGCTTTTCTCGTTCTGGGTTTATTTGCCATTTTCCAACACCTAACTTTGATTACGCAAATATCTTCATTACCAGCTAATTTATCCCCATCTCCACGTCGTTCCATCCTTACTATCTTCGATGGCTACGCCCAGCGCTTTGAGTTGGTCGCGGAGTTCGTCTGAGCGCGCCCAGTTTTTATGTTTGCGCGCTTCGCTGCGTTCGGCGATCAGCGCTTTGACCTGCGCTTCGGCTTCGCTGGAGCCGGTCTTTTCTTTGAGTTGCAAACCGAACACGCCGGTCAGTTCACGCAAGGCGTTTTGCGCGGGCGCGAGTTGATCGTCGTTCGCGCCGTTATCGCGCGCGGTGTTGATGGCTTTGACAAGTTCGTACAACGCGGCAAGGGCGAGCGGGGAATTGAAGTCGTCGTCCATCGCGGCGATGAAGGATTGTTTTGTGGATTCTGCCTGCGCGGCGAGTTCGGCGGCGGCTCCGGCGGCGAGACCGTTGGCGGAGGGCGAGGCAGGTCGAAGGGCGGATTTGACGCGGTCCAGCGATTTCTCGGCGGCGTCTTGCGTCTCGTCGTTGAAGATCAGCGGCGCGCGGTACGATCCCATCAGCACGAGCGCCCGCATCACGTCGGCGGAGCGCGTCTTCAAAAAATCGTTGATGCTGATGATGTTGCCCAGCGACTTGGACATTTTTTCGCCGCCGAGTTGCAACATGCCGTTGTGAATCCAATAGCGCGCGAATTGTTTGCCGGTGTACGATTCGGTCTGCGCGATCTCGTTTTCGTGATGAGGGAAGATGAGGTCGTTGCCGCCGCCGTGAATGTCGATCTGTTCGCCAAGTTCGGCGAGGTTCATCGCGGAACATTCGATGTGCCAGCCGGGACGCCCCTTGCCCCACGGACTGTCCCATGAAATTTCGCCAGGCTTCGCAGCTTTCCAGAGGGCGAAATCCATCGGGTGTTGTTTCATCTCGCCGACTTCGACGCGCGCGCCCGCTTGCATGTCTTCGAGTTTGCGACCAGAGAGCTTGCCGTAATCCTCGTCGCTGACTACGCGGAAGTACACGTCGCCGTTGGGCGCGGGGTAGGCGTGTTCTTTTTCGATGAGACCCTCGATGAATTTGATGATGAGCGGCATGGTCTTGCTCACCTGAGGATTCGACGTGGCGGGCAAGACGTTCAGGTCGGAGAGGTTCTTTGCGTAATCTTCGATGTAACGCTGCGACAGTTTGAGCGGGTCTTCGCCGAGGGCGTTGGCGCGGTTGATGATCTTGTCGTCCACGTCGGTGTAGTTCATCACGTGCTTGACTTCATAGCCGCGATATTCGAGGTAGCGGCGGACGATGTCGAACACGATGGCAGACATCGCATGACCGACATGCGCGTCGTTGTATACCGTCACGCCGCAGACGTATAGTTTGACGCGGTTCGGTTCAAGCGTGACGAAATCTTCTTTTTTGCGGGTGAGGGTGTTGTAGAGACGAATCATTTTTCACCGGAGTAGGTAGACAAGTACACAGGTAGACAAGGAGCAAGAGTACGTGTTTACATGTCTACGTGTTTACTTTGTTACTTCTTCCTCTTCCCATTATCTTCCTCGACGCGCGCAAAGATCATGCGCCCGGCGGCAGTTTGCAGAACTTTCGTGACGACCACTTCCTTGTACTCGCCGATGTAATCGTGACCGTTCTCCACCACCACCATCGTGCCGTCGTCCATGTAACCCACGCCCTGACCATGCTCCTTGCCTTCCTGGAAGATGTTCAAGGTCATGCGCTCGGCAGGCAGAACCACTGACTTGACCGCGTTCGCCAATTCGTTGATGTTGAGGATGGTCACGCCTTGCAATTCAGCCACGCGGTTCAAGTTGTAATCGTTAGTGAGAATCGGGCACTTGAGTTGCTTCGCCAGCACCACCAGTTTATCGTCCACTTCGCGCACGCCCTCGGCGTTGATATCGCTGATGCGCACGAGGATATTCGGCAGTTTTTGCAGTTCGGCAAGCACATCCATGCCGCGCCGCCCGCGCTGACGGCGCAAACCGTCCGGAGAATCGGCGATGTATTGCAGTTCGTTCAACACGAAGCGCGGGATGAGCAATGTGCCGGGCAAAAATCCCGTTTTGGCAATGTCCGCCACGCGTCCGTCAATGATCACGCTCGTATCCAGTAAGATGGTGCGGTTGAGGTTTGTCCATGAAGACGACGAACCGCTTTCGCCGCCGCGTCCGCTCAACGTGCTGAGCAAACCCATGATGTCACCTTGCCGCATCACGAACAGCGAAATGCCCAGCCACGTGAACGCGATCACCCCGACCAGCGGCATGATCTGACCGAACGGCTCCGGCAACAAAGAAAGCGGAAAGGCAAGCAACGCGGCAGTCAGCAAGCCCATCACCATGCCGATCAGCCCGGCGAACAACGTCTCCGCCGAAAGCCGCCCCAAACGGGCGCGCACCGCACGCGCGGGACGCGTGGTTACATACGGCGTCAACACCAAACCGGTGAGCGCGCCCAGCAACCCAATGATCGCCGCGTAACGGATTGATTCTCCAAGGTTAGAGCCGCCTAAACTGTACCCCCAGAAGCCTGCGATAATTCCGACAAATACCATACCGACAATACGAAGAATAAACTCGACACTCATAAATAACTCCTCTTAACGTGCAAAATAACAAATAATGACCGTATCATAGCATGTCAAAGGAGACAAGTCAAATCACCGCCCGGCGAGTTGATATAATGGACGCCCTCACGCCTCCTGCGCTTGACTTAATTCTCCGGCGCCAAAGCACCTCGCTCCGATGGACAACCGCTTCATTTCTCAGGGTAAGCCTGCCCCAAGCCATTCGACATGACCCTCACCGACAGATTAAACCGCCCCCTCCACGACCTACGCATCTCCGTCACCGACCGCTGTAACTTCCGCTGTGTCTACTGCATGCCGAAGGAAATCTTCGGCGCGGACTACCCCTACCTGCGCCGCGACGAAATCCTCGCCTTCGAGGAGATCGCGCGGCTGGCGCGCATTTTTACCGCGCACGGCGTACGCAAGGTGCGTCTCACCGGCGGCGAGCCGCTCGTCCGCAAAGACCTGCACCGCCTCGTGAAAATGCTCGCCGAAATTCCCGGTCTCGAACTCACGCTGACCACCAACGGCGCGTTGCTGGCGAAACAGGCTCGAGCGTTGAAAGACGCGGGGCTGAACCGCGTCACCGTCAGTTTGGATTCGCTCGACGATGAAATCTTCAAAGCGATGAACGACGTGGACTTCCCGGTGGCGAAAGTGCTCGAGGGGATGGACACAGCCGCCCAAGTCGGGTTGGAACCGATCAAAGTCAACATGGTGGTCAAGCGCGGGATGAACGAATCCAGCGTTTTGCCGATGGCGCGTTACTTCCGCGAGAAAGGCTACATCCTGCGCTTCATCGAATACATGGATGTCGGTCACACCAACGGCTGGCGCATGGACGACGTTGTCCCGTCGAAAGAGATCATCGAAACGATTTCCGCCGAAATGCCGCTCGAGCCCATTGACCCAAATTATCGCGGCGAAGTGGCAGAACGTTGGCGATACAAAGATGGCGGCGGCGAGATCGGAGTCATTTCATCGGTGACGCAGGCGTTTTGTCGCGCGTGCACGCGGGCGCGTATTTCCGCCGAGGGCAAGTTATACACCTGCCTATTCGCCGTCCAGGGACACGACTTGAAAAGTTTAATCCGCTCCGGCGCGTCGGACGACGAACTCTCGCAACTCATCGCGCGCGTGTGGGGCAAACGCACAGACCGCTACTCGGAATTGCGCTCGGAAAATACGATTGACCTGCCCAAAGTGGAAATGTCGCACATCGGCGGGTAATTTTATCGGTTGCAAGTTGCAGGTTGGCAAGTTCAATCTTCCTACCTTCAACTTTTCAACCTTCAACCTTTCAACCTTTAAACATTCAACCTCAACATGAAAATCAAAGCCGTCTTCTTTGACCTCGATGGAACGCTTCGCCACAACATCCCCGGCGGAGGCGAAATATTTTCGGAGCACGTCCGCTCGCTGGACGTTCAATTCAGCGACGAGGATTCCCATCGCGCCATGCGTTGGGAATTCATGTATTGGGCGAACTCTTCCGACCTGATTGCCGATCTAAAAAAACACGATGGCGAAAAGTTCTGGGTTAACTACAGTTATCGCCGACTGGTTGCGTTGGGCGTTCCCAGCCGAAAATCAAAATCGCTCGCGCCGAAAGTCTCCGCGTATATGCAGGGATTTTACATACCCAAAAGCGTCGTGCCTGACGACGCGCAGAACGCCTTGCGCGAATTGAAAGAACACGGCTACCTCATGGCGGTGGTTTCAAACCGCAATCAACCGTTCGGCGAGGAACTCGAATCGCACGGCATTAGCCGCTTCTTCGATTTCTCACTCGCGGGCGGCGAAGTGGATTCGTATAAGCCCGAACCTGAAATTTTCGTCCACGCGCTCAAACGCGCGAGTTTACAGCCCGAACAAGTCGTGTATGTGGGAGATAACTATTTCGCGGACGTGGTCGGCTCGCGCCGCGCGGGACTTCGTCCCGTGCTTTACGACCCGGGCGGTTACTTCCCCGAAGCGGATTGTCCGGTCATCGCATCGTTCGATGAAATAATTCCACTGATCGACAAACTAGTTAAATGAGTCAATAAAAAATCAACGATATTACAGTTGTAGATTTTCCGTTATAATAACTTTGGGAGGCTAGGTTATGGACACTCAGAGGGTAGTATCTTATGTCTTCAGCCTTTGGGGAGGAGTTTCTGCGATTCCAGCTTTCTTTCCCCTTATTGATCAAATTAGCAACCTAATCCTTGTTCCAGCAGCAGATGCTGACAAGGCAGTTTTCCTGATCTTGAATACTATTCTCTGTTATTTCGCCCTATTCGTTTCATTTTTGTACCAAAGCAGACATAAGAATCTTGCCATTTTAATCCCCCTGTTCCTTTTAGGTTTTGGCGGATTATATTGGTACATAAACCTTGTCTCTCCTATTTCAACTTTAAGTTTATTGGGTATATCTGCCGATATTTCTTATTTACGAGGATACAACCTAATTTTTTATAAGGCTTTATACGGTTTAAGTTTCGCATTTCTTACCGGTGCTTTTACTTCGATTGTGGCATACATTTATCCATACAGATCGCAAAGTTTTTGGTAGGTGCTCATGGAAGCCCTTAAGGAATATCGCTATACAGTGAGCGCTACAGTTGGCGTCCTCGTTTGTTGCGTTTTTACTATCGTTTTTTTGCCTCGTCCTGAAGAAATGATAGCCCCCACTCCGTTATCAAATGTTGTACTACAACCTAGTGATCTAATTCAAAATACGTTTGAACAGAAAGCACCGAGCACTGAGTGTAATAAATATTTGTCTCCTCAAATTCAATCCGAATCAATAGAGCAATCATTGTTAGAGTGCTATCAAGTGAAATTTACTTCTTACGACGACAACATTATTGTATTAAATGCTATTTGGATATTTAATGACCAAACTGTGGCAAAACTTGAGTTGGCTAAATTACTTGAACTCTCTCCCAATGTTGAAAACGTTGATATAAGCATTGTTCCTGTATCGGGAGAATTGGGAGAAACAAGTGGCGCTTCCATAGGCGTGATAACAGGTGGAAAAGCCCCGTTGTATTTTTCAAATTTGTATTGGCAGCAAGGATCAGCAATCGTCAGGTTGAGCGCGTTGAATTATCAGGGTCTGATCGATCTGAATAGTATGATGGGCCCTGCTAAAAACATCGAGCAGCGATTAACCTCTCGCTAATCCATCGCGATTGCATTACCTCTTGACGATCAATTCCTTCAACGTGGTTCCCAACCGCGTGATTCCCTCACGGATCGTATCCGGCGACGAATAAGAGAAATTGAGCCGCAGGGTATTCTTGCCTCCGCCTGTGGGGTGGAACGCCTCGCCCGGCACGAACGCCACTTTCTTCTCGATGGCGCGTTTGAGGACTTCCGCCGCATCCATCCCCTCGGGCAAAATGCTCCACAAAAACATGCCGCCTTGTGGTTTCCGCCACGTCACGCCGGCAGGGAACAACTCTTCCATCATTTCGAGCATCACATCGCGGCGTTCTTTGTAGGTGGAGCGGATCGTCTTCACGTGTTCGTCGAGAAATCCGCCTTTCGCCACTTCGTACGCGACATATTGATTGAACGACGATGTGTGCAGGTCTGCCGCTTGTTTGGTCATCACCAATTTTTGAATCACTTCCGGCGGTGCGATGACCCATCCCAGCCGCAAGCCCGGCGCGAGTAATTTCGAGAAGGTGCTCAAGTAAATGACGTTGCCGCTGTAATGTCCGCCGTTGGGACCGCGATATTCACTATCCAACGAAACAATGGAGGGGATATGCTCGCCCTCATAACGTAATTGACCGTACGGATCGTCCTCGATGATCGGTACGCCGTACTTATCCGCGATGCGGACGAGTTTCTCGCGCCGCGCAAGGCTGAGGGTGGACCCGCCCGGGTTTTGGAAATTTGGAAGGGTGTAGATAAATTTAGGTCCGATTCGAAGCGCCGCTTCCAGTTCGTCCACGATCATCCCATGCTCGTCCGTGCGGACCGGGATGTACTGCGCGCCATAGGCATTCCAAGCCTGAGTTGCACCGAGATACGTGGGCGATTCGACCACGATGTAATCGCCGCGGTTGACGAACAGCCGCCCAATAAAATCGAGCGCTTGTTGTGAGCCGGAAGTGATTAGCACGTTATCCGCTCCCACTTCCGCGCTGAAACGTGAAGCGTGGCGCGCGATCATCTCACGCAGTGGACGATATCCCTCGGTGGTACTGTATTGGAGCGATTGAGGGCCGGAATTTTCTAGCACATACTTGCTGGCTTCACGGAACTGTTCGAGCGGAAAGACCTCCGGCGCGGGCAAGCCGCCGGCGAACGAAATAATATCCGGCTCTTCGGTCAGCTTGAGTAATTCACGGATGACCGAACTCGCCATTTGATGGATACGAAACGCATAACGATATGACCAGGGTGTTTGCATGGCAACTCCAATCTGCGGACTCCGGTCCGCAAAATAAAAAGCCTGGCAGGTATCACGAAATACCTGTCAGGCTGGCTGACTTATCGAAACTACGGATGACCCGCAGGGATAGAGCCTGTCTTCGGATCATAGTAATACCATCTTACTCCCGCTTGGCTCATCCTGACAGGGATGAATGTCCCGAATCTGACAGGGAAACGTCCGCGCTCGGATTCTCAAGGTCAGCGCATGATCGTTTCGACATTTTGCGCGATCTCCAGCGGATTCCGTAGACAAGCGATACAATGGGACGCATGTCCCCCGCTTCATACTCCCGTTCCGGCTTGCTCCCCTTTCAGCAGGGCGGACTCGACTCTTTATGCGGGTTATACAGCATCATTAACGCGGAGAGGATCATCAATCGCTCGTCGGACGAAGAGACCCAGCAGTTATTCGACGATCTCGTCTACTTCCTTTCTCGCCGCAGGTTGTTGAGCAAACTGCTCATCGAGGGGATCATCCACAAGCAGATGTTGTTGATCCTCGATAAAGTGGTAGGCAAGCAGAGAATCTCCAGCGTGGAAATCCCTTGGCGCGGCGTTCCCAACCCCGACTTGACCACCTTTTGGAAATCCATGCAGAATTTTCTGGACGGCACGCCCGGACGCGCCATCATCCTTGGCTTGCAGGGCTACCACGATCATTGGACAGTGATCGAAACCATCACCAACCGTTCGATCCTTCTGTACGATTCGTCCAAGATCAAACGCCTGCCGCGTTCGCGCTGTACGACCGTCTACGCCACGTGGACGCGCAAACACCTGCTCCTGCCCGCGCAGACCTATTTCCTTTCCAATGAGGCTGAAGATGAAGATGAATGATCTCGCCGGGGTGGAATACTGCTACCTCACCACAACGGGACGCGTGACCGGCAATCCGCATGAGATAGAGATATGGTTCGGCGTTCACGAAAACACTGTCTATTTGATGTCCGGCGGCGGGGAGAAATCGGACTGGGTAAAAAACTTGGCGAAGAATCCATCGGTAACGGTGAAGATCGCGGATCGAGTTTTCAACGCCACCGGGTATCTTGAAAAGGATGCAGAGAAAGAACGGATCGTGCGGACCTTGCTCGCCGATAAATACAACGAACGCGAGTCCGACGGTTCGCTCAGCGAGTGGGCGCAATCCGCGCTGGTGGTGGGGTTGGAGATTAAGAACTGAGTTATACTGCCGAGTATGGAACTCACAATATCGAAAAATGGCACAATCCGAATTCCCGCTGACCTGCGAAGAAAATATCGCATCACGCAGGACGCAAAGATAATGTTTATGGATCACAACGGTTCACTCGTCATCGTTCCTTTGATCGAGGAATCGATAAAAATAGTTCGCAGCTCGCTGACAAATCAAGCGACAAAGTAAATCACATATCCCGATGCATGACCCCAACATCTTTTTTGAAACTGAACATGCGAGGATCATCTACGATGACGTGATCGCTACCGATCGCGTGGCGGATGCGAGCGTTGACCTGATCGTCACTTCGCCGCCGTACAACGTGGACATCGCCTACAACTCGCACAAGGACGACATTTCCTACGCGGAATATCTCGAGTTCAGCCAAAAGTGGATGACGCGTTGCTATCACTGGCTAAAAGACGACGGGCGATTTTGTTTGAACATTCCGCTCGACAAAAACAAAGGCGGACAACAAAGCGTCGGCGCGGACTTGACCACGATCGCAAAACGAATCGGCTTTGGCTATCACTCTACCATCATCTGGAACGAGGGGAACATTTCACGCCGCACCGCGTGGGGCTCATGGATGAGCGCCAGCGCGCCGTTTGTCATCGCTCCCGTTGAATTGATCCTCGTGCTGTATAAAAATAAATGGAAAAAGACCAGCGGAAGCAAAGTCTCGGACGTGACGCGCGACGAGTTCATGGCGTGGACCAACGGCGTGTGGACCTTCAACGGTGAGAGCAAAAAGAAGATCGGGCATCCCGCGCCGTTTCCCATCGAGTTGCCGCGAAGGTGTATCAAATTGTTTAGTTTCGTCGGCGATACGGTTCTTGATCCGTTCAGCGGAAGCGGCTCGACAATGATCGCGGCAGTGACAAATAATCGCCAAGCCATCGGCATCGAAGTGGACGCGAAGTATTGCGAGTTGTCGAGGAAGCGAATTGTCGCCACGACAGATGCGGCACAAAGCACGGGCAAGACTGTGAGATCGAAAAAGAAGAAACTAAAAAAACCTGAAAAGATATGAGTTGATTAGGAGCAATATTCAATGGGTGTGATGATGCAAGCCTTTTACTGGGATTGTCCGCGCGTGGACAAGAAGGAATTCCAATGGTGGGAAACGATCCGTGAGCAAGTGCCTGCGCTGGCGAAAGTGGGATTCACATCGTTGTGGTTGCCGCCCGCGCACAAAGCCGCGAACCTTGCGGGTCCCTCGATGGGATATGACCCATACGATTATTATGATCTCGGCGAGTTCGACCAAAAGGGAAGCGTCCCCACGTGGTTTGGGTCGCGCGCGGGGTTAGACTCCCTCATCCAAGCCGCGCACAGCCACAAGTTGAGTGTGATCGCCGATATGGTCTTCAATCACAACTCGGGAGCGGACGCGCAAGAGTTGCATCCGATCCTCAATCAAATGCGTTGGACTCTGTTCAACCCAAAAAGCGGAAAGTTCGCGCGCAATTGGGAAAGTTTTCATCCAAGTATGTACGAGAGTTGGGACGAAGGCACGTTCGGCGATATGCCCGACCTTTCGCATCGCAACCCGTATGTGTATGCCGAGATATTGAAACTGGCGCGCTGGTTGATCGAAGAGATCGGCTTTGACGGTTTTCGTTACGACTTTGTCAAAGGCTACGGCGCGAACACCATCACGGCGATTCAGGAATATCGTTACATGCGCGGCGGCAAATTGTTCACGCCGTATGGCGTGGCGGAGTTTTGGGACAACGCGCGCGCCATCGAAAACTGGGTTGATCTGGCGAACTTCTCGAATTCGAATCCGGTGGACGCGTTCGATTTTCCTTTACGCGAAATGCTCAAAGCGTTGTGCGATCAATATGGCTTCAGTCTGAGAACCCTGCTCACATGGGACACCGTCTTGAAAAAACAACCGCAGACCACAGTGACCTTCGTCGAGAACCACGATCTGCGCGACGAGGGGCGACCCATCATCAACGATAAATTGCTCGCCTATTCGTACATCCTCACGCACGAGGGTTATCCCTGCGTGTTCTGGCATGATTACTTCAATTACAACCTCGGTCTCGCGGACACGCCGAACGGCATTGCCGCGCTGGTCAGCGCGCACGAAACCTACGCGGGCGGCAATACCGAAGTTTTATACGTAGACGATAGCCTCTACATCATGCAACGCACGGGGTACGAAGACAAGCGCGGACTCGTCTACGTGCTCAACAATCGCGGCGACAACTGGAACGGACGCCTCGTCACTACCAAATGGACGAACGCTTCTTTCTCCCCTTTGGCTTGGTGGAGCCGTAGCGACCTTGCGCGCCCCGTCAACCAATCCACCGACCGCGACGGCCGCGCCCAATTTTTTGCCCCGCCGCGCGGATATGCGGTATATGCAGTAAAGTAGGAAAATCATTTCACAAAAGGAGAATTTCCTGTGAAACGTCTCGCGTTCGTGTTGTTATTCGTCCTGCTGAGTTCCCTGCTCACCGCGTGCAGTGGAAAGACCGCTGTTCGTTACAGCGTGACAGGCACAGCCAAGGAAGTTAGCGTCCGTTATGTCAATGCGGATGGCGAAACATCGGAAGAGACCGTAGTCAACCTACCGTTCGAATTGGAATTGGAAACGGACAATTCGTTCGATTTTCAAATCTATGCCACCAACATTTCAGGACAGGGTGAGATCGAGTGCGAAGTCTTCGCAAACGATCAGAGACTCGGCGACGCGCGAGGCGAAATCTTTGCCGGTTGTGATGGAAGTTTCGAACGGCGGGGCAACGATCTCGAAAGCCGTTTTAGAGGCTACGATGACGTCATCCCCGAAGGTTATGACGCGCCTACAGTCAAACTCCCCGAAGGGGTGAACGGTATGATTTTATTTGCAGGCGACGAAAAAGGACCGGGACGCAGGGATTTCTATGTCTACGATCTTTCCAGCGGCGAACTGATCCAATTGACCGACGGTTTGGGCAGAAGTTCTTCCTGCCCGCGCCTCTCGCCGAACGGCAAACAGATTTCTTTTGTCTATAGCGGCTCGGTTTTTGACCTTTTCATTCTTAATTTGGAAAACGGCGTTCTTACCAACCTGACCAATGATGGAAAAGACTCGCTGGAGGATTTCTGTGCAGACTGGTCCCCCGATGGAAGTCAGATCATCTTTACTGCCGCGAAAAAGATTTCAGGCGATTGGATCCATCAGGTTTATTCTGTCAAAACGGACGGGGCAGGCATTACGCAACTTACGCAAAATACTAATGAAGGAGAAGATTATCGAAATCCCGTCTGGTCGCACGATGGGGAAGTGATTGCTTTCATCTCGAATTTGTACGGTCATGAGGTCTATGTGATGAACAGCGATGGTTCCGAACAAGCGCTATTCGGCGATATCGAGGATCTGGTCAAGGATTTCCACTGGTCGCCCGATGGATCCGAAATCGTTTTCGCCTGCCACGAAGGATTGGACAACATTGGCGAAGGCGTTTGCATTATGAACAGCGATGGAAGCGGGTTGATCAAAGTGGAGGACGAATCGCTCGAAGGTATTTATTACACCGCCTGGTCGCCGGATGGGACGAAGATCGCCTTCGCCGCCCGCAAAGGAGACTCGACCAATATCTACATTGTGAACCCCGACGGCACAGGTTTAATGCAAATCACTCACTTGCAAGGGATGGTTCCCTACTGGATCTCATGGATTTCCTCCATGGATTTGCCCAGTGAGCCGATTCCAGTTTCGATTGATCAATAGTCTTTGGCGTTTGTCTCAAATCGTTGGAGGCAATCATGCAAACGAAAACATCAAGCAAGCTCAACAAAGCATTCGACTCCTTCGACAAACTCTATCGCGGTTGCATTTGGATCGGCGTGAACCTATTCGTCTTGTTATTTCTCTGCTGGTCACTTTACAAAGGCTTCGTCGGTTTCCGCGTGGAATCGAACGGCGACACGACCGAGGGAACCGTTGTTCGTTATGAAGAACGCGACGGCGGGACGGTCAAAGCTGTCATTTCATTCGATGTCAACGGGGAATCCTATACCTTCACCGATGACGTTGCCTCTCGTCCGCCGCGCTTTGAAATCGGCGAGATCGTCACCATCCGCTATGATCGGACTAATCCCAGCATCGCTGAAATTGACAGCCCATTTCCGCTTTGGCTCTTTCCCGCCTGCGGGGTGGCAGGGTTGTTCGTTGCCTTGATCGGAGTCAACATTTGGGGCTGGCGCGCATGGAAACGCGGCGAGGAAATGTTGTAACTCATGGCAGACATCCACGAACAACTCTGCGTGTTGCTGGATAAAGAAGGCGCAACCTATCGCGTGATCGAACATGAACCCGAAGGGCGGACGGAACTCATCGCGAAGATTCGCGGCAACCGCATCGAACAATCCATGAAATCAATTGTGATTCAGGCGCGGGTGAGCAAAAAGGAAAACATCTACTGCCTCGCGAACGTCCCTGGCGATTGCCGCGTGGACTTGGATGGTATCAAACGGCATTTCGATGCGAAAGGCGTGGGCATGGCGCCGCGCGAAAAAGCCGAAGCGTTGACCGGGTGCGTCGTCGGGGCGATTCCGCCGTTCACGTTTAGAGACCAACTCCACTTGTTGGTTGATCCGCTCGTCCAGGAAAATGCCGAGGTGGTGTTCAACGCCGGTCGCTTGGACCGATCCATTTTTATGAATCTCGACGATTACATCCGCATTGCCAAGCCGCAACTGGTACCAATCGCCCAACGCGGTTGAGCCGTTTCCCTTGTAAAATTGCGCATCTTAATCTCGCGGAGGCGAACATCATGGACAACTACGAAAAGAACGTGGACAAAGCATTGAACGCGGTGGAAAAGGCAGGGGGCGTCGCTAATCGCTTGCAACTCGGCTGTTGGATCGTGTTCGCTAATTTATTCTTTGCCGGGTTTTGTTTGTGGGGAGCCTACGCGGGATACGTCAGCTGGCAACTTGAAAAGAATGGCGAGACAACCACTGGAATCGTGACCAGCCTCGAAGAAAGCAGTGACAGCGACGGCGGTTGTTGTGTGTATAGTCCTGTGATCGAGTTCAAAGCAAATGGACAAACCTATTCGTTCGAGAGCAACAACGCTTCGTATCCTCCTGCCTATGAAGTTGGCGAGGAAGTTTCCATTTTGTACGATCCCGCCGACCCGAACACCGCGCAGATCAATAAATGGACCGAACGCTGGCTAATGCCGATCATCCTTATCCCCGCCATGATCTTCGCGGCGGCGCTCGTCAACTTTTTCCTCATCCGTTCCTTTTGGCGTAACGAACATGTCGGCTAATTGAGTAGTGAAGCCACAGAGAACACAGAGTTCTTTGAGAGAAAAACTCAAAATCTCTGTGAACTCTGTGGCAGAGAAAGCTTTTACTTACCCTTTTCGCTACCCCCTGAAATTAGATTTCAGTCACTCTTTTAGATTGGAAATATAATCAAGGCAAATGTACGAGCGCCGTCACCAGCCACTCGCCAGCCGACAAACCTTCGCTCGCCGTCTCCTGCTCAACGGATTGATCGGCATGGGTTTACTGGCGGTTTCTCTGCTCATCGGCATCATCGGCTATCACACCCTCGAAGGTTTATCGTGGATCGACTCTCTGCTCAACGCCTCGATGATTCTCGGCGGTATGGGACCCGTCAATCCGATGACGACGAACGCCGGCAAGTTCTTCGCCTCTTTTTATGCGATCTATTCGGGCGTTATTTTGCTCGCCTCCGTGGGAATTTTGATCACGCCCATCTTTCACCGTTTCCTGCACCGCTTCCATCTTGCGGATGAGAAGTGACATGGGATTCATTCCCCTGCACTTCCTTGACCAGCCCATCGAACCCGTTTTCGATTCTCCGCCCGCGCTGGAGAAAAGCCCCGATTGTCCAAACGGATTCGTCTGGGACGGCGCAACCTACCGCGTCATCGAAATGCTCTCCGCATGGACCGACTTCAAACGCCGCGGGCGTATGGCGCGCAACATGCAACCCGAGCACGCGGCAGTTGCCTCCAATCGCGGCTCGTTGAACGTGGGCAGGTATTATTTCCGCGTGCGCGTTCATCCTGCAAATGAAGTTCGTCCAGCAGTTGAACTGCTGGACGAACATGAACAAATCTTCGACATCTACTATGACCGCGCCATGAAAAACGTGGACAACCGCAAGGGTCAGTGGTTCGTTTATCGGGAGGTGGGAAAAGGCTGATGGAGGAGAATCAGGTCCAAGTTCAGAATGAAGCGAGGGTAGTCTCGTGATCCATCCTTGATACGTGGTTAGATGTTCCCCTAAAAAAAGCAAAAGTCTTGCCCATATCAGACAAATCAGATTAAACTTGGGGGGTTAGGAAAATCAGCGTCCGCCAGAGGAGAATCCGATGACCACTGAAATTTCCGCTCCCGAATCAAAGAAACCGTCCATAAATCCTTTTCTTCGAGCTTTGTTGGGGTTACTCATGCTCCTGCCAGCCTGTGCGTTATGCTCCACGAATTTGCTCGGCTTGACGATTGGCACATTTACATCCAGTCAGCAATCCAGACCGTTCAGTAACGACTCGGAATTTGTCGGCCCCGAAAATTTCGAGCGCCTGTTCGACACGCGTATTTTTACTTCCGCAGTTGAATTTACCAGCCAGTTGGTTCTCGTGCGAACGCTGGTGGCCGCAATCTTTCCGATATTGCTAAGTATCGGCGTATATCAACTTGGAAAACGGTCGCGTCGCGGCGTGCGATTGCTCTTTACACTGCCGATGGCTTTCTTTGCACCTGTTCTCGTGGCGTATTTTTCCCAGCGGATGGATTGGATGTGGGATCGGGAATCTACCAAAACCACCGTACTTCTGATCGAAGCGCTGACGATGTTGATCGTGTCGTGTGCCGCAGGTTTGCTCGCCTACTCTGCGATACTCCGCCGCTATGAGGCGGATGAAAAAGGCTGGCGAGCCGCGCTCCCGTCTTTGATCGCCATCTGGCTGATCGGCCAATTTGCTGTGACGGCATACGCGCTACAAGCCGCGCCGCCGTTGGGATTTTTATTCCGATCTGATGCCATCACATTTTCTCAGTTCGTTTTTGAGACCAGCCGACTTTTTAACGTGCATGTTGGATTCGCCGCCTCAGTGCTTGTTTTCCTCCCGGTGGCTATGTTGGGCATGTTGGCAATGTTGATTCTTGTGCTATTCCGCCTGCAATTGGAGCATGATCCGAAAAGCGAGGATATCGCGCGACCCGGCAACCGGCTGTTCGGCATTCTTGGCTGGGTTGTGACCGCCATCGGCGCGTTCGGCGTGATCTTCATCCTGTTTGCCCCGTATCTGGTCAGCCTGCTGGATGTATTGTTAGGGAAAGGGGAAAGCTACGCACGCTCCGATACTTTCGTAAGCATGTGGCTTAACTCAATCCTGCCTCCGTTGTTGGTCATTTTGTTCGTCCAGTTGCCGGTTGCCTATCTTGGCGCGCTGGCGATCGGCGCGGTTCGCCCGTTCGGCAGGTGGAGTGAATGGCTTCTCCTGCTCTTTTCACCATGGCTGTTCGTCACTTCCATGCCGTTCGCTTTGCAACGGATGCTCGATCTGGGCGACGCCGATGCACTGGGTACGTTCTCTGCCCTTCTTCCCTCGCTTCTGATCAGTGTGCCCATGCTGGTAGTTCTCACGATATTCTTCAAAGGACATGAACCGAAATGGAGGCAGGCTCGCGCCGAAGGGACGTCAGTCATTCGCGCCTTTTTCACGAAACTGTTCCTCCCCTCTTTGCCGCTTGCAGGCTTCCTCGCGGCGTTAGCGATTTTGGTTGCGACACAAGATCTCATCCATTCGCTGACGGTGGCGAGGGACCCGGAACAATTTAACGCCGCAAGCGCCATCTTCCAATTTCTCGCTATAGGTCCGCTCGACAGTGAGAAGATTATCGTGATATTCGGACTTCCCGTCTTCCTGATCTTTAGCGTGATCTTCCTCGCGTTGCGAATGTTTTATTTAGATAAGTTATCGCTCGGCCGCGAGCCGACGGTTGCAAAGCAGGAAACGCCGGGTTGACGCGGTCCAGTTTGCTTTCTCCATCATTTCCATTTCTTGCTATTCGCTACGACCGCAAGGGTCAATGGTTTGTTTATCCAGAAATGGGAAAAGGCTGATGGAGGAGAATCAAGTTCAAATCCAGAATGAAACGAAGGCAGTTTCGTGGTCCATCCTTGATACGTGGACGGGCGTCATCCTGCTCGTGTTGATCAACGTCGGTTTGCTTGTCGGGGTATTCCTCTTCCAAAGCGAAGCGGAGCGGCTCGCGCGCGGCGCGGGCATCCTCTTTGCCGAACTGATCTATCTGTTGCCCGTGCTTCTGATCTTCGCCTGGAAGCGCATCCCATTCAAACAACTCGGCTTCGGCAGATTCGATTCGCTCACAATGGGCTGGGGCTGCGGTCTGTTGATCGCGGCGTACGGCGTTGTGATCGCGCACAATCTGTTGTTGATGCTTCTCGGTGTGGACACGCAAGGCGAAGGCATCATGAAAATATTTTCCGAACTCGAATCGCCGGTCTGGCTTTTCATTGTCGGCGTTATCATCGCGCCGCTCGTCGAGGAAATATTTTTCCGGGGCTTTCTCTTTCAAGGTTTTCGACAACGCTATGGTTGGATTCCCGCGCTTCTGTTGAGTTCGGGAATCTTCGCCGCCGCGCATCTCGACCCGGCCTCGTTCATCCCGACCTTTGCGCTGGGCGCGGCAATGGGATACGTGTACCACCGTTCCAACTCGCTCTGGCCCAGCGTCATCCTGCATTTTTTGAACAACGGCGTTGCCATGTGCGCTCTGCTCGCCGTCATCCAATTCCAGGATTATCTCCCTGTTTGAAAATTATTGTTGCGTCAGTTGAACTGCCATAACAACCTATCATTCCCGCGTGATCAACCGCACCTGATTATCGTAAAAGAAATAATCCCACGCCCAATTGATCAACACCACCAGCCGGTTGCGAAACCCGACGATGCGATAAATGTGCAAGCCCACCCAGATCAGCCAGGCGATGAACCCGCTGAACGAGAGTCCCCAAATGCGCGCCACTGCCGCGTTCCGCCCGATGGTGGCGAGCAACCCCGGATCCTTGTAATGAAACGGACGCTGCGCCTGCCCTTTGATCGCGCGCCGAATATTCTCCGCCGCGACATTTCCCTGTTGAATTGCCACCGTCGAAAGCATCGGCAGTGGATGTTTACTTTCATCTTCGAGATACGCCGCGTCGCCGATAACGTAGACTTCGGGATGATTCGGCAACTGCAGCGTTGCCCCGGTTCTCACCCGACCCGAGCCTGCGCGCGCCGCCTCAAGCGACTCGACCACCTCAGCCGCCTGCACGCCCGCTGTCCAGATCAGCGTATTCGTTTCGAGCTGTGTCCCATCGCCAAGAGAAATTCTCTGTCCGTTGAAATCGGTTAATTTCGCGCCGAACATCACATCCACATTTTTCTTCTTCAACAGTTTGAGCGTCGCCTTGCGTAATTCATCGGGATAACTCGCGATCAACGCGTTACCCGCTTCGAGCAACACAACGCGCGCCTCGCGTACATCCAGTTCACGGTATTCCTTCTTCATCACATGCGAGATCAACTCCGCCAACGCCCCGGCAACTTCAACCCCCGTCGGTCCGCCTCCGACGATGGCAAACGTGAGCATGGCGCGGCGTTTGTCCGCGTCCGCTTCATGGCTGGCACGCTCGAACATGGACAGCAAATGATTGCGCGTTCTCAGCGCGCTTTTGAGATCTTTGATATACAGCGCGTTCTTCTCCACCGATTCGACGCCGAAGAAATTCATCCGCCCGCCCGCGGCAAGGATGAGGTAATCGTACGCGATGACCGACCCGTCCATTTTGATATAGCGCGCGTCGAGGTCGATCGCGTTCACTTCGCCCATCTGAAAGGCGAGGTTCTTCTGGTCGCGGAAGATCGTCCGCACGGGATAAGCCACCTGCGATGGCACTAGCGCGGCGATCGCCACCTGATACAGCAACGGCTGGAACAGGTGATAGTTATTGCGGTCGATCAGCGTGATTCGCACGGGCGCGTTCTTCAACTTCTTTGCCGCGGTCAGCCCACCGAACCCGGCTCCTAGGATGACCACATGGGGGAGTGTGTTGGCATTCATGATTCATGCCTTCTATTTGTGATAATTTTCACTATTATAACCAAGTTGGTCTTCTTTGTAAAGTCGCTTCCCTACTACCCCCGATGTTATCCTTGCCAATCGAGGCATTCCGTATACCTTAAAACGTAAACTGTTCGTATCCCATTGCGATCAACTCACGCGGGATGCCCAGCAGACTCGTGAAAATAAAAATCAACAACCCAAGCGCTTGCCCCGCGAACGGAACGAACCACAAGACGAGGAATACGATCCAAATGAACGCGCCGCGGATGGGAGCGATCCGCATTCGCAGACTGTCCGGCAGAAACGGCTCGACGACGCCGTATCCGTCGAACGGCGGGACGGGAATCAGGTTCAACACGACTGCCATGATCTGCAAATAGGCGAGGAAGGCGAGTCCGGGTCCAAACGCGGTCGAGCCAACCGAGGTGAAATTCAAGAGGATGGCAAGGACGATCGCCACAAGCACATTCGCCATCGGTCCCGCCAGCGACACGGCGCTCCGCCAGTAATCATTTCTCAACCTCCACGTTTCGATGTAGACCGCGCCACCCGGTAGACCAATCCCGCCCATCAAGAGGAAGAGCAACGGCAGCAATAGCGAAAACACCGGATGTGTGTATTTCAACGGGTTGAAGGTGAGATAGCCTTTTTCGCGCACGGTCCAATCGCCGCCCCAATAGGCAACCAGTGCGTGCGAAAATTCATGCAAGCAGAGCGAGAAGACCCAGCCGATGAGAACGATGAAGAAAGTGAGAAAATTCATGGCGTTTTTCCTCGCGCCTTCTGAGTGGGATGATTATAAAGGCAACGCGTATTCATGGGTTGTTCCATTGCTCCGCGTACCAGCGGATGTATTCCTCCACGTGCGCGGACCAGTATTCTTCGGTATGGTCGCCGCTGTAGAGATGCCACTCGTGCGGAACGTCGAATTGCGTGAATATCGATTCAATCTGTTTTGTTGACGCAAGTTCCTGATCGTCCTCGCCAATATCCATGAAAACGACCGGACGCGAGGCGGGCGGGATGGCTTGAATCCAGTCGTCCACTTTGGAGGCGTCACGTTGGAAGACGGCGAGGGAGTGCAAGCCGACGATGCTGAATAACTCAGGACGAGTCAAGCCGAGTTGTAATGCCCAGCCCGCACCGCGCGACATGCCGCCGATGGCGCGATCGCGCGGATCGGGAATTGTGCGATAGGTTTCGTCAATGTACGGGATTAATTCGTCCGTGAGGCGAGCGCCGAAGGTTGTGCCTGCCGGCGTGTACCAGTAGTGATCGTCGGGGAAGACGATGAGGAAAGGTTGCGTTTCGCCGGAAAGAATCAATTTGTTGACCGCGTCCACCGCGCCGAGGCGGATCCATTGATCGGCGGTGTAGGTCTGTCCATGCAGGAGGTAGAGGACGGGATAACGCTCCTCCGCGTTTTCGGCGTAGCAGGGGGGCAGATAGATGAAAAATTCTTGCGGAGGGTTGGATGATTCGAGAGTTGATTTCTCGACCGCGCCCGGCTTGGAGAGACAAGCAATTGGCGTGACAGTCGTGGTTTCGGTGGGGATTGCGAAGGTGGGAACCGGCGTCCGCGTGAGGGTGGGCGGTAAAAGCGTGGGAGTTGGAGTCGGCTGACTAGGGGCGGCGCAGGCTGAAAGTCCGAAAAGAATCGTGAGTGTGAGCGTTATCCGTTTTGTTGCTTGACGGGTCTTCATCCGACGCATTATACTCGTGGCGCTTCATCCATTTCGGGGCGTGGCGCAGTCCGGCTAGCGCGCTTGCTTTGGGAGCAAGAGGTCGTAGGTTCGAATCCTATCGCCCCGACAGATCACAGTCGTCATTGCGTGGCTCGCAATGACGACGTTTTTGTTTAATGCTACAATACGCACGGAGTGGATAACTTATGGCAAAAAAAATGGATGGTGTGATCGAAGCGGTCCGTTATAAGAACGGACAGATCATGATGGTGCGGGCGTTCGAGCGACGCGGTTCGTCGTTTTCGGACCGCGTGCTGATCGAACGGAAGGATTTGCTGGAACGCCTGAAGAAGGGGAAGAGGTTCGTCACCGGCGCGCGCAAGGAGTTGATGGCAAGTACGTTCGATGCGAGGAGACCCGTGCAGGTGGTGAGCCGGGACGGTAAAGAATTCATCGCGACGCGCGACGGCGTCGAACGGGACGAGTTGGAACAGACGCCTGTTTTTTAACGACTCATGAAGATCATCAACCAAACTCCGTTTGTGAATGAAAAAGGCGAGTTGGGATTCTCCCAACGCATTCAGGGCATGCTTCGATTCGGGTTCAATTGGCCCGCCGAGTTGAAGGCGCAACAGCTGATCGCCGATTATTTCGAACGTAATTTCGAAAAGGGGTATACCCTCATCCGCAATCAGACGCTTGGGCAGAGCGGAATCACGATTCCCATGATCCTGCTTGGGTCGGCGGGGGTTTTTGTCATCAATATCACATATTTGCGCGGACGGTATGAAGCCACGGGTAATGAGTGGAATGTTGAATCGGGAAACCAATTCAAGCCGGCGCGCGAGAACCTGATCCAGAAGACCGTCACGATGGCGCGGGCATTGACCGCTTTCATCGAAAGGCAGGGAGTGACTCTGCCGGCGCCGGTGGAGCCGGTGTTGATCGCGGCGGAGCCGGGCTTGCACGTTGTTTCGGATCAACCTGCCGCCAGAGTGTTGATGAGCGATGGGATCCGAACGTTCGTGGCGGGATTAAAATCCAGCGCGCCAGCCTTGCGCGCCGATGCTGTGCTTGAATTTGTGGAACGCATCACTGATCCGCGCCCGGCGCGTGTGAAGGTTCCAGCGCCGCCGCCTGTGATCACCCCGCGTCCTTCGGAGCCTGCGCCTGCTCAGCCGCAACCTGAGGCGCAGAGTGTTTCGCGGGCGCGCGCTATTTTTAATTCTGCCGAAGAGGAAAAACCGGTCAACCCATCCGATTTCGATTTTGCGCTGGCGGAGGACGAATCCGCTGTACGGGAGTTGGCGCAGAAGAATAGCGGATCAGTTTCCCCGTCGGGAACGAAGCGTGCTTCCCGCCGCATCCTGGGGATGACCCTGATCCAAATCGTCATCCTTGCCGCGCTGGCGTTTGCCCTCGTCTGCATCCTCGCGGCGTTCGGATACGTACTCTTCGGCATGTCCTGAGCGCTTTCTTGTCCATTTTTCTTTCCGTTGTTATTCCCGCGCATAATGAAGAAAACCGCCTGCCTGATTCGCTCGAGCAGGTTCTTCGTTTTCTTGATCAGCAGAATTTTGCTTCGGAGGTCATCATCGTCGAGAACGGGAGCAGCGATCGCACGCTTGAGGTGGCGCAAGCCTTTGCGAAAAAGCATGACCATGTGCGCGTGATCCAAAGCGCGCGCGGCAAAGGCGCGGCGGTGAAGCGCGGCATGTTGAAGGCGCGCGGCGAGTATCGTTTGATGTGCGACGCCGACCTTTCGATGCCGGTGAAGGAAATTGCAAAATTCGTCCCGCCCACGCTGAACGATTTTGATGTTGCGATCGCCTCGCGCGAAGCGGACGGCTCGGTACGTTACAACGAACCTTCGTTCCGCCATATCGGCGGGCGGGGCATCAATTTTATTATTCAGGCGCTCATCCTGCCGGGCTTGAACGACACGCAATGCGGTTTCAAATGTTTCCGCGCCGAAGTAGCGGATGATATTTTCAAGATGCAAACATTAAGCGGCTGGTCGTTCGACATCGAATTGCTCTACCTCGCGCGCCGCCGCAAGTATCGCGTGCGCGAGATTCCCATTGATTGGTATTATCACCCCGAAACCAAAGTGAACGCGCTGCGCGATGCACTGCGTATGATCGCCGACATCTTCCGCATCCATGTCAACGCGTTGCGGGGACTCTACCATGGCGCGCGTTAGCCCCACCCTAAAACTCGAATCGGACCTCTGGAACAGCGGCTTGCAATTCATCGCGGGATTGGATGAAGCCGGACGCGGCGCGCTGGCGGGACCGGTCGCGGTGGGCGCGGTGATCTTGCCAAACGACAAAACGCTTCTTTCGCAGACGTTGGGGCGGGCGCGCGACTCCAAGCAGTTATCGCCCTTTCAACGTTCCTCGCTCGCGCCGCTCATCAAAGAGACCGCGCTCGCGTGGAGCGTGGGATTCGCAGACGCGGAGGAGATCGACTCGCAGGGCATCGTGCGCGCCACGCGGCTCGCCGCCATCCGCGCCCTGCATCAGTTTTCGATCACGCCGCAATATTTGCTCACCGATTTTCGGCTCGAACTCCCCCAAATTAGCATTCCACAAACTTCCATTGTCAAAGGCGACGCGCAGTGCCTGAGCATTGCGTGCGCGTCCATCCTAGCCAAGACCGAACGGGACGCGTTGATGCGCGAACTTGATGAAAGGCATCCGGGGTATGGGCTCGCGAAACATAAAGGCTACGGCACGCAGGCTCACCGTTCGGCAATGAAGCGAAAGGGATTGTCGTCCATTCATCGGAGGACGTTTCGAGTTAAATAAATACGCAGTACGTACTACGTAGTACATACTGCGTATGGGTAAGCAAGGAAGGTTACGCTGGCTTGCCCGCCCGCAAGAAGAACTTTGTGATCTCCTCTGCAACGGCGGGGAATAACGCAAACCCGACCACTACGCCCCATTCACGGGCAGTGAGGAAGTGTGTGTTGAAGATGGGTTGCAGGAAGGGGATATTGATCACCAGTAACAGCAACACGATCGAAAGACCGACGGCATATTGCATATAACGATTGGAAAAGATGCCGATGCTGAAGAGCGAGGCGCGCTCCGAGCGGACGGTGTAGGCGCGGAATAATTCGCACAGCGACAGCGTGACGAACGCCATCGTTTCAGCGGATTGCACATCAATGCCGCTCCAATCATGTTGCAGGATATACGTGATGGGATTGCCGACCAACGAAGCCCCCGCCTCGAGATGCCAGAGCAAGCCGATACCGAAGGCGGCAAGCACTGCCGTTGTCTGCGCGATGGTCTGCACGATCAACCCCACGCGCATGGATCGGTTGATGATGGGCTCATCCTTCGTGTGCGGTTTTTGCCGCATGATGTCTGGGTCGCCTTTTTCCACGGCGAGGGCGAGCGCCGGGGCGCCGTCGGTGATCAGGTTGAGCCAGAGCAGTTGAATGGCGGTAAGAGGCGCAGGGAGGCCCGCAAGGGTGGCGAGGAAGATGATCATGATCTCGGCGATGTTCGAGGAGAGTAAGAAGAAGACGAACTTGCGGATGTTGGCATAAATAATGCGTCCCTGCTCGACGGCAGAAACGATGCTGGCGTAGTTGTCGTCGGTGAGAACCATGTCGGCGGTCTCTTTTGCCACATCGGTGCCGGTGATGCCCATCGCCACGCCGATGTCGGCGCGTTTGATGGCGGGCGCGTCGTTCACGCCGTCGCCGGTCATCGCCACGATCTCGTTGTTGGCTTGCAGGGCGTCCACGATCCGCAGTTTGTGTTCGGGCGAAACGCGGGCGAACACGTCCGTTTCTGCGATGATCTTTTTAAAGTCGTAATCGCTCAATTCATCGAGTTGCGTGCCGGTCATGACCTTCCTGCCGGGGCGCAGTAGACCGATCGTTTCGGCGATGGCGCGCGCGGTGTTCGGGTAATCTCCGGTGATCATAATAGTACGGATGCCCGCCTTGCGCGCTTCTTCCAGCGCGGGTTTGACCTCCCCGCGCGCCGGGTCAATCATGCCCATCAAGCCGACGAAGATCAGGTCGTGTTCCAGTTCGTTGGTGATGATCTGCGCCGGGTTATCCGGCACGTCGCGCACGACGCGATAAGCGACGCCCAGCACGCGCAGCGCGTCCTTTGTCATCGCGTCGTTGGCGGAGAGGATCCGCTCCCTCGATTCACGGTCGAGTTTCTGGGGTTCGTTCTCCATGCTTAGATATTCGGTGCAGAGTTCAAGCACGATATCCGGCGCGCCTTTGAGGGCGATCACATCCCAACTTTTGCGGCTGTCATCTATGAACGACCACGGGTCATCGGGGCGCGGCGCGAAGACATCGTGAATCGTGATCATCCGTTTGCGCTCCGAATCGAACGGCACTTCGTTCTCGCGCGGGTACGCCTCGCGGATCTGCATATGCTGCGCGCCGGCTTTCATCGCCGCGACAAGCAGGGCGCCTTCGGTCGGGTCGCCCACAATGCGGTAGGTCTTTTGGGCGCTCTCTTCGCCGGTGGTTTCGAGCAGCGAATCGTTATTGAGCAGTCCCAGCCAAAGCGCGGTGCGCGCCGCCGGGTATTTTGATATCGCGATCTCTTGCTTGTCGATCAGGAACTTGCCCTCCGGCACATAGCCTGTTCCCGTGATGTCAATAAAATGCCCATCCATCCACATACGCGTGAGCGTCATTTCGTTCTGGGTCAACGTGCCGGTTTTATCCGAACAGATGACGGTGGCAGAGCCAAGCGTTTCAACGGAGGACAGTTTACGGATGAGGGCGTGGCGTTTGATCATTTCCCGCATCCCCAACGCCAGTGAAATTGTTACCACAGCGGGGAGCCCTTCCGGCACGGCGGCGATCGCAAGGCTGATGGCAATGATGAATACATCGGTGACCTGTTCGGCAAAATTGCCAAGATACGCCAACGGGCTGGAAAACAACTCCTGGATGTCCGTCTGATTGATGAGCGCGATCACAAACACAATGGCAACCAGGAAGAGCGCGGCAATGCTCAACGATTTGCCCAGTTGATCCAACCGCCTTTGCAAAGGCGTTTCCTCGGTTTCCACATTTTGAAGCATCGAGGCGATCAACCCCAGTTGCGTGTACATGCCTGTGCTGGTAACCACTCCGCGTCCGCGTCCATACGAAATGAGCGTGCCCATGAATGCCGTGTTCTTTCGGTCTCCCAACGGGACATTTTTATCGAGAACCGTCGCGGCGTTCTTCTGGACCGGGAGCGATTCTCCGGTCAGCGAAGCCTCCTCCACTCGCAAGTTGACCGCCTCCAGCAGGCGGATATCCGCCGGTACAAAATTCCCGGTTTCGAGGAATACGATATCGCCCGGCACTAATTCATACGAAGGGATGGACTTCCGCTTCCCGTCCCGGATAACTTGGGCGTCGGGCGCGGCAAGTTTTTTCAACGCCGCGAGCGCCTCCTCGGCGCGCCGCTCCTGAACAATTCCCAACACGGCGTTCAACACCACGATCGCCATGATCGCCGCCGCTTCCACGTAGTCGCCCAACAGCGCGGAGATGACCGATGCCACGATCAACAGGATGACCACAAAATTATTCAATTGTTCCCACAACATGTGGAGGAAGGTCGGGCGCGGCGCTTCCTGCAGTTGGTTGGGACCGTATTGCGCGAGTCGTTCCTGCGCTTGCGCGGAAGTCAACCCTCGATCTTCGACTCTCAAGTGGTTTAGCACATCCTCAGCGTTCAGCGCGTGCCACTCATTGTTTTGGACCGTTTCGTTTTTTGCCATAGAAATAATCTCCTACAGATAAGAGCTGTGATGTTCCTAAAAAAATTAAAACGAGACCATCACGCCTGTCCGCGATGGTCTCGCCAAACGCCGCAATTGCGCGCTGCGGGTCACCGATGGTACGATGCGCCATGTCTTGACGATGACCCGTTGGCGTCACTGACGCCATGGCTACTCCCCAACCGAATTGAGTTTAATTCACCGGCAGGGGCGTGTCAAGCGGGAGCGGAACTTGGGAGTGGCTAATCTCGTGGACGTAGTCACAGAGTTCACAGAGATTCAGAGAAAAACTCTGAGTTCTCTGCGCGCTCTGTGGCAATCGAATGATTTAGCCCACTCTTCTAACCGCTCTCCGAGACCTGCGTTTCCGGTATTCATTTCAGTCCGGCGCGATGCGGGTCCCCGGCGGTATTTCCGTATCTTTGGCGATCACCACAATACCGTCGCGCACAAAATAATGGTCGCCGTCTACATCGTTTTCGCGGGGGAAGGGCTTGATCACAACGCCGTCGCCGATCTGCACATTCTTATCGAGGATCGCGGACTCGATATGACAATTCTTTCCGATACCGATGGGAATCTGTCCGCGCTTCGCTTGATAATAATCCGCGCCCATAACAATGCTGTTCTTGATCTTCGTCCCTTCCAAGATCTGACTGCGGACACCGACGATCGAGCGCGTGATCTCCGCTTTGTGAATCAGACAGCCCTCCGCGATCAACACGTCCTGCAATTTGCTGCCCTCCACGATCGAACCCGGCAAAAAGCGCGCGTGCGTATAGATCGGCGCCTTCGCGTCGTAAAAATTGAACGGCGAATTCGAACTCGTCAACTGCAAATTCGTCTCATAGAACGAGCGGATCGTTCCAATATCCTCCCAATATCCGTCGAAGTCGAATCCAAAAACTTCGTGCGATTGGATCGCCTCAGGGATGATATCACCGCCGAAATCATCGTGTTTCGGGAAGTTCGTCAGCAGATCGAACAGCACGCTGGTGTTGAACATATAAATTCCCATCGAACCCAAAAACGGGCGCGCCTCATCGTCGCGGCTGATAAATTTTTTCTGGACTTCCGGGTCCTTCGGCTTCTCCACAAAATCCGAGATATGTCCGTCCGACTCGCGTTTGAGAATCCCGAACCGGGACGCTTCGCTTCGCGCGACGGGTTGGACTGCCACCGTGATGTCGGCTTTGTTCTCCCAGTGGAAATCTGCCATCTCGCGGTAATCCATGCGGTAGAGATGATCGCCTGCGAGGATCAACACATACTCCGCGCCGGTGGCTTGGATCTCGAACAACTGCTGGCGCACGGCGTCTGCCGTGCCTTGATACCAGTTCATACTTTCAGGCGTTTGCTCCGCGGCGAGGATCTCCACCCAGCCGGTGTGGAAGGCGTCGAAATTGTACGATTGGGAAATATGTCGATGGAGCGAAACAGAATTGAACTGGGTGAGGATCGCCACGCGGTAGATCCCCGAATTGATGCAGTTACTGATAGGAATGTCAATCAAGCGGTATTTCCCCGCGATCGGCACCGCCGGTTTCGAACGCATCGCCGTAAGCGGATACAGACGCGCCCCGCGTCCGCCCCCCATGATGACGCCTAACACATCGTTCATTGATGGCATGATACGCCTCCGCGTTTCCTGTTTTGGTGAATCGCTCACAGTATAAAACCCTAAACTGAAAAAGAGAAACGCCCGCCATTGCTGGTGGGCGTTGGTATAATACCGCTTCGGGTACTATGTGCGTGTGCCGAAGGAGGGAATCGAACCCTCATTCCCGGAGGGAACACGATTTTGAGTCGTGCGCGTCTGCCTATTCCGCCACTTCGGCTGATGTGGGACAAATTGCCAATTTGTCCTACGCGCCCCAGAGTATACCACTCATAACTTATTGCGCAAGATAATTTGTTCGTGGGGCGGGATGTTATCCCGCCCAATAGAGCGGATTACCAACACCACACCTGCGGTGAGTGCAGGTGTCCGCTCCACGACAACAAGGACAAAATGAAACTCGGAATTATCGGACTCCCTCAATCAGGCAAGACAACCATTTTCAATGCGGTGACGCGCGGGAACGCGCCCACCACCGCCTCGGCTGGACGTTTCGAGGTGCACACCGCCGTCGTGGATGTGCCCGACCCGCGTGTGGACAAACTCTCGGCGATGTTCAATCCGAAGAAGACCATCTACGCCAAGATGACCTATGCGGATATTGCGGGACTGGAGGCTGGCTCCGCCAAAAGTGGAATTTCGGGGCAACTGTTGAACCAACTTGCGCAAATGGATGGCTTTCTCCTCGTCGTCCGCGCGTTCGAATCGGATTTGGTCATGCACCCCAGCGGAAGTGTGGACGCCAAACGTGATGCAGAGTCCATGCTGAGCGAATTGCTATTGAACGACTTGATCGCCGTCGAACGGAAACTGGAACGGTTGACCGACGAACGCAAAAAAGGCGGCACGGACAAAGCCCTGAACGAAAAACAGACAGTTTTGTTCACCCGCTTGCATGAAGCCTTGAACAACGGCACGCCGCTCCGCAAATTGGAATATTCGCACGAGGATGTCAAAGAACTTTCGTCGTTCGGCTTGCTTTCGCGGAAGCCTGTGCTGGTCGTGTTCAACCAGAGCGAGGGACAATCTGCCCCTGAAATGCAACTCGATGTGCCGTCTGTCGCGTTGATGGGCAAACTCGAAATGGAGATCGCTCAACTTTCCTCCGAAGACGCCGAGATGTTCATGCAGGAATATGGCATCAAGGAATTGAGTCTGAACAAAATGATTCGCCTGTCGTATGACTTGCTTCAAGTGCAGTCGTTCTTCACCGTCGGCGAGGACGAAGTACGCGCGTGGGAGACGAAGATCGGCGCAACCGCGCAGGAATCCGCTGGGGAAATTCATACCGACCTGGCGAAGGGATTCGTTCGGGCGGAGGTGGTGGCTTACGACGACCTCATCAGCCTCGGGGGGATGAATGAAGCGAAGTCGAAGGGGAAGTTGAGGCTTGAAGGGAAGGAATATCCCGTCAAGGATGGGGATATCGTCCACATCCGATCCAGTTTGTGAGGGTGCGTCGCACAAGACTGCGAGAGTGCGTCACCCTGTTGAGCGCGACGCACTTACACTTTGCGGGACGGTGAAATACATCTTGAAATACATCTCTGGCATCTACGAAAACAATTGAGGTTATGGTAAAAAAGTGACAGTCACTTTGAAAGTGACTGTCACCTCAACAGGAGAATAATTATGGCTTACAAGATCAAAAAATGGAATTTGGACGAACTGTTTACGGGTTTTGACAGCCCCGAATTGAACGCCGCGTTCGACAACGTTGAAGAACAGGTCGCGTCGTTCGAGGGATTGCGCGGCAAGCTCAAGTCCGATATTGACGCGGAAACGTTCATGGAGGCGGTGAAGGCGTCCGATGCGATGTCGAGAATTGTGAATCGAATCTATGCCTTCGCTGGGCTGTCCTTTGCGGAGGATACGCAGAACCAGAACGCGCAAAGCCTGATGGGACGCGTGCAACAGTTCGTGGCGGAGATGCAGAACCGCATTTTGTTTTTCAGCCTGTGGTGGAAAGATGTGGACGATGCCAACGCTGAACGGTTGATGAGCGGGTCGGGCGATTATCGTTATTATCTCGAAGAGATGCGCCACTTCAAGCCGCACACGTTGAGCGAGCTAGAGGAAAAGGTTGTCAACCTCAAAGACGTGACAGGCTCGAACGCGCTGGTCAATTTATATGATGCGATCACGAATCGTTATGTTTTCAAACTAAAGGTGAACGGCAAAGTGCAGGAACTGACGCGCGCACAACTGCAACCGTTCATTCAGGGACCCGATCCGAAAATGCGCGCCGCGGCGTATCAGGAAAACTTACGCGTGTTCGGGCAGGACGGTCCCATCCTTGGGCAGATGTACCAGACCCGCGCCCGCGACTGGCACAACGAAAACATAACCATGCGCAAGTTCAAGAGCGCCATGTCGGTGCGGAATTTGGCGAACGACGTGCCCGATGAAGCGGTGAACGCGTTGCTCGAAGTCACGAAGAAGAACGCCAAAGTCTTCCAGCGCTATTTCAAAATGAAGGCGAAACATCTCGGCGTGACGAAACTCCGCCGTTACGATATATATGCGCCCGTCGCAAAATCGGACAAGCCGTTCGATTTCGATAAAGCCGCAAACATGGTCATCGAATCGTTCAGCGCGTTCGACCCGAAGATTGGCGAACTCGCCCGCCGCGTGTTCGACAAAGACCATCTCGATAGCGAAGTCCGCAAGGGGAAGCAGGGCGGCGCGTTCTGCGCGTCGATCAACCCCGAAGACACGCCGTTCGTGTTGATGAACTACACGGGTCGCGCCCGCGACGTGGCGACTCTCGCGCACGAACTTGGTCACGCCATCCATGCGATGCTCGCCTCGCACCACACCGCATTCACCTTCCACTCGTCGCTTCCGCTGGCTGAAACCGCCTCCACCTTCGGCGAGATGATGCTCACCGAAAAATTACTCTCGGAGGAAAAGGACGAATCGGTCCGACGGGACATCTTGTTCAAGCAAATGGACGATGCTTTCGCCACCATTCTGCGCCAGATCTACTTTGCGCTCTTCGAACGGGAAGCGCACGAGATGGCGCAGAAGAACGCCTCGGTGGACGAACTCTCCGCCGCGTATCTGGCAAACCTGAAAGAACAATTCGGCGACGCGGTGGAAGTGAGCGACGACTTCAAATGGGAATGGGTTTCGATTCCGCACATTTATCACACCCCGTTCTACGTCTATGCCTACGCGTTCGGTCAACTGCTCGTCTTTTCTCTCTACCAGCAATTCAAAGCGGAAGGCGACTCGTTCAAACCGAAGTATCTCAAGATTTTATCCGCTGGCGGCTCGGAAGCCCCTGCGAAAATCCTCGGCGACGCGGGCATTGACATCCGTGATCCCAAATTCTGGCAAGGCGGATTCGATGTGCTAAGCCGCATGGTGGATGAGTTGGAGAAACTGCCTGTGGAGAAAAAGTCGAAGGCGAAGAAGGCAGTAGCAAAGAAAGCGATGTCAAAGAAGAAATCAGCGAAGCCTGCCAAGAAGAAGGCGAAGAGATAAAAACAATTAACCGCGAAGAGCGCAAAGCGCGCTAAAAAATTCAAAAATCTTTGCGATCTTCGCGTGCTTAGCGGTAAAAAAATGACGACCCGTTTGGGTCGTCATTTTTTTATTTTACGCCTCGTAATCGGCGGCTTCTTCTTCCACCGTCATCACGGGTTCGTCGCTGGGTTTGCGGTCGAGCATCTGCATGGCGAGGGCAACGACCTTGGTGTAGTACTTGGTCTCGCCCTTGTCTTCGTACTTGTCGGTCTTCAAACGACCTTCGATGTACGTCAGGCTTCCCTTTTTGAGGTACTGCTGGCAGATCTCACCGAGCCGCCCCCACGCTTCGATGTTGACCCACTCGGTGTATTCCTTGCTCTCGCCGCCTGATTTCCAGCGCTGCGTCACCGCAAGGCTGAAATGGGCGACCTTCTTGCCTGTGGGTGTGAACTTGCTTTCGGGGTCCTTGCCGAGGTAACCGATCAGTTGCACACGGTTTAATGCTGGCATATCTCCCTCACTTTCTGGTCTTCAGGGCTTTTAGATGCTGTGTAACGTGTCATTTTAGTCTCCTTTTTTATCTAAAAGTATTTGGTTGTATGCCCAACCCCCGCGGGGCAGGGCAGAGAACGAACAGGGTTATACTTTGTGTACCCTGCGGTTTCCTAGCCTTGCTCCGCTTTCTTGAGCACGAGCATGCCCGTCTTCATTTCGGCGACGGTGTAGCCTGCGGGAACCGCATCGAGCGCTTCGTCCTGCTTCAGTTCCTTCGAGAAGTAGAACAGCGTGCGTTCCTTGCCTGTAGAAGTCATGGACTTCTTGGTGTGCAGGTAGTAGGTATTGCCTTTTGAGTTGGTGTATGAGAAAGCCATTTTAGTCTCCTTTGACTGATTTGTAGGCTAAGTTTAGCACAGATTTTCTAACCCTGTCAACTACGGAAGTTACGGATATGCGAAGCCTTTCTACACTGGATGAACTACGGAAAACCCGCCTCTCTCTCGACGGGACGGTTGGATTCGTCCCCACCATGGGATTCCTCCACGACGGGCATCTCTCCCTCATCCGCCGCGCAAGGGACGAATGCGACCACGTGATCGTTTCCATCTTCGTCAACCCGACCCAATTCGGACCGAAGGAAGACCTCGCCAAGTATCCGCGCGACCTCGAACGGGATTTCCGCCTGATCGAGCCGCTCACCGACCTCGTGTGGACTCCGTCGGCTGAGATCATGTATCCTACGGGGTACCAGACGTGGGTGGAGGTTGAAGCGGTGGCGCGTCCGCTGGAAGGAGCGATGAGACCAGGTCACTTCAAAGGCGTCACGACCGTCGTCGCCAAGTTGTTCAACGCCGTCCAGCCGCACAAAGCGTACTTCGGGCAGAAGGATGCCCAGCAGGTAGCCGTCATCCGCCAGATGGTGCGGGATTTGAATTTTCCGATTGAGATCGTCGTCTGCCCAACGACGCGTGAGCCTGACGGTTTGGCGATGTCGAGCCGCAACGTATACTTGGATGCGAAACAGAGGCAAGCCGCGACGGTGCTGTTCCGCTCGTTGAGCGCGGCGAAGGAATTGTTTGAGGCGGGCGAACGGGATGCGGAGAAGTTGAGGGAAAAAATGAAAGAAGTTCTGGCAAGCGAGCCGCTCGCCGAACCGCAATACGTCTCCTGCGCTGATTACGACACACTCGAAGAGTTGACCGAGATCAAAGGCAAAGCCCTGCTCTCGATGGCAGTGTTTTTCGGCAAGACAAGGTTGATTGATAATTTTGTGTTGGGGTGACCCCTCCCTGCCCTCCCCATTTTCCATTGGAAAATGGGGAGGGTGTCCGAAGGACGGGTAGGGTTATATCTGTTGCGCCAGCGCAATTGCGCCCAACATCCCCGAACGATACCCCAACGCGGGCGGGACGATGTATTCGTTAATTTTTTCGTTCACAGCGGGCGATTGAACGTAGCCGTTTAGATTTTCAAGAACCTTTTGTCGAATCATGGGGAAGATGAAACTCTGCGTTGACACGCCTCCGCCGAAGATGATGCGTTGCGGGGAAAGTGTCACGATAAAATTTGCGAGAGCGAGCGCGATGTAGTGCGCTTCCAAATCCCAGGCAGGATGATTCGGCGGGAGGGTTTCCGCTTTTTGCCCCCAGCGTGCTTCCATGGCAGGACCCGACGCCAGCCCTTCGAAACAATCCTTGTGAAACGGACACCAACCTTCGTATGGGTCGCGTTGGATATCGTGCGGGATTCGGATGTGTCCCATTTCGGGATGCAACAATCCGTGCACAAGTTTTCCATTGACCATTGCTCCGCCGCCGACACCTGTGCCGATGGTGAGGTAGATGAAGGTATCGAGTCCCTGCGCCGCGCCCCAGGTCCATTCGCCGAATGCCGCGCCGTTCACGTCGGTGTCGAGCGCGATGGGAATGTCGAAGGCGGATTTTAGTTTGCTGAGGATGTTGAAGTTCGACCAGTGGGGTTTTGTCGTTGGGAGGATAAAGCCGAAGGTGGGCGAGGCAGGCTGAACGTCGAGAGGACCGAAGCTCGCAATCCCCAACGCGGTGAGGTTGCCAAAATCCGCTTCGGCTTGTTGGAAGAATCGAATCGTTTCATCCAGCGTTTCGTTTGGAGTTGTGGTCGGGAAGCGTGCCTCACGACGGATGTCGTCGGGCGAGGTTCCCACGATGCAATTGAATTTTGTGCCGCCGCCCTCGATGCCGCCGAAAAGTTTTACGGACCCCATTTGAGTTGTTGACCGAACGGCGCGAGCGTGATCATGCCCGCTTCGGCGTGAGTGTAAAACAGTTCGAGAGCGCCGCCCTGATAAATTTGATCGGACGGCGCAATGGCTGTGATGACGAAACTGGCGTCGGGCGCCCAGAGCGCTTCGTTCATGAGTTGGAAAGTTTCGGGGAGCAACACTGTTCTGCCCGTCACGCCGTCGGGCGCGGAACGGACGAGTTGCAATGGCGTGCGCGCATTAAACTCGGTGTTGGATTCGAGGAAGAAGAAATATAAATTCCCGTCGGGCGCGAGGTAGGGGTCGCGCGCGTATTGAAAAACGCTGGTTTCATAATTGCTGGAGATGAGCGTCGTCACCTGTCCATTCGAAGCGTCCACTTTCCACATGCCCGAATTGAACATGCCCATCGTCGCACTGCCCGAATAAAACGCGCTGCCGTCGGCGGTCCATTGCGTCGCATCACAACAGATCAACGCGCCTTCGTCGCCCGTGAGCCGCACAAGCGAATCCGCCGCTGGGTAATAGATCGCCGCAGACGCGCCCTCGTAATAGCCGAGCGTGATCAACAGCTTGCTTCCGTCGGCGGAATATTTTTCGGGCCAATACAACTCCTCTGGAAAGATAAATCCGCCGCCCTGATCCTTGATCTGATTCTCGAGCACCAAATTACCGACGCCCGAAGCCACCGCGTACAGATTCAAACCCTTGTACCCGTAGGCGATCGTCTCTCCGTTGGGCGAAAAAACTGGCTTGCTCACTGCGTTCACAAACGGGTTGAGCGCGTCGAGCGCGCCTCCATCCACCAACACGCGCCGCCCCGAACCGTCGGCGTTGACCAGCAGAAGTTGATTGTTCGACACATACGCGACGCTTCCATCCACGCGCGAAACGTCATACGAACCGACCGCCGCAGGCTCACGCGTGATCTGCGTCACCGTTTTGCCGTCCGCTTCAAGCCGAAAGACTTGGGCGAAACCAGCGCTATCGTTGTTCGTGAAATAAAGCGAGTGAGGCAGAACGCCAGCGGGCTGAGGCGTCGAAACGTCGGAAGAATCGGGAGTCAGCGCCTGCATCGTGGATGCAACCACCGTCGCGACCTGATCTTCCGACGAAGACGGTTCATTCGACGGGGAAACCTGATTCTGCTCCCCCGGCATTCCACACGCCCACGCCGACATCCCCAGAATGACGAGCGTCAATCCAACTCGATAAAGTTTTTTCATCAAAGCCTCGAAAAATATTCATCTACCGTCATTGCGAGCCCGAAGGGCGAAGCAATCCCCGTCATGGATTGGAGATTGCTTCGTCGGGTCTTCGACCCTCCTCGCAATGACGAATAGCGCTTACACCTGCTCGAACTTTTCCACTGGGACGACGAACAACGTGGCGCGCTTTTCTCCCGCTGGGGCTTTGCTGACCTTCTCGCGGATCAACTCGATGGCGGAATCGACGCGCTCGTCGTCCACGCCAAGGAGCAGGGTGACCATGCCACTGCGGAGGAATCCGCCAGTGGAGGCGACGCGCGTTACGCGGTAATCGGACGAGGTGAGAGCTTGCGTCACATGGTCTGCGTCGTGATCTTTGACGATGAGAATGATCATTTTCATGGGAGCGCTCCTCGTTATAATTCTTCCACTCGTTCTACGGGCAAGGCAAAGATCGTCGCGCCGCCCACCGTCACAGGGACGGGCGCGGGCATCGGCAACGGTGAGCCTTCGAGCGGCAGTGTGAGATATTCGATCCGCTGGCGGCAGGCTTCTTCGAGCGTTTTGATCGCTGCCTCGGCATGTCCCTCGCGCAAGCCGATCAACAGCGTCGCGTTACGCCGACCGAGGAACCCGCCTGCGCTGGCGAAGAACACCACATGCAGGTTGAGTTTCTCCAGCGCGCGTGTGGCGGTCTCCTGGTCCTGTTCCTGCACAACGGCAAGCATCAAGTGTTTGATGTCATTCATAAGAACCTCCGTTCGAGGTTGATGAGAATAGTATACAGGATAGTTGCGAGTTGACAAGATGTGATTGGCATTTTATGCCAAAAATGCCAATAAGAAGATTTCTTATTGGCATTTTGCTCCATTTTAACCAATCAAACCTACCCCTCCACCACCGCCGACGCGCCGCCCGGCACCGTCACAGATTTACCGTTGGCAAAAACGATCTCGGTCTGCTTCATTCCCCGCGTCACTTTTAGCCCTCTGAACTGAACCGTCACATCCCACGGGAAAGGATTCTCGCCTTCGAGTTTCACGCGCGTGGGCGAGAGGATTTCCACGCCGAGAATCTTCATGAACAAACCGACCGGCGCGAGTCCGCTCAGGGAATTGCGTTCGCCGATGCCCGTTCCTTTTTCGGCGTGGTAGCGCGCGTGGAAGGCGCGGTTCAGTTTCAGGCTTTGGATGACCGCCGTCATGTTGTGAGCAAAGATACGCGCCGCGTCGATGCGGAAGCCGTACCTCAACAAACCCTCGCACATAAAAAGATTCCACGGCAGGTGGACCGATTGCGAAACGGTCTCCGCTTCGGGCGGGGTCAACGACGGGCAGGCGGGAATGCCGAACGGGCGATAAAAACGCGCCGCGTCCAACAACGCGCGCCCGATCATGATCTGCGCGTGCCCTGCATCGGGCACGCCCGCCCACAACGGCATAAACAAGGTGTGGTCCTCGGTGGTGTAATCGAGCGTGCGGACGATGAGCGTATCCTCCGCGTTCAAACCGCGCACCGTGATCTTCGCCAGTTTCGAAAACGTTTTCCGCGTGGTATACACCGCGCCGCTACTGCGCCATTGATACGCGCCGCTTTCGATCACCTCGTCAGCGGGCTTCGTGGAAAATTGGTGGATGCGAACCTGCGGACGCTTCGCCCCCGGACTGTGAGCCTGCACCTCCACCTGCAAGCGGATCTGCCCCTCGAATTTCATCTTCAGCGTTGCCGTGCCAGAGCCTTTTTGCTTGAGCAACACCCTGCCCTCAAGGCTCAAGCCCGTGCCGCGTTCACGGTAATGATACAACCCCGTCTGCGCTTGCCACGCGGATTCGATGGAGGCGCGCAACTTCGCGGCTTGCTCGCGTAACAAAGTGAGCAGATCATACTGTTCGAGATATTCCGCCATTTTGATCAGGCACGCGGCTTCGTTGTACAACAGCGCTTCCAACTCCGGGCTGTGGACTTGGGTAATGTTGATGCCCAGCGACCACTCATGCCATTGATCGAACAGCGGATTATCTTCAAAGCCGGTTTGCAAAATGTGTTTCCATTGCGGAAGTCCATCGCGGTCTTCGTCGTATTCGGGCGAGAACCACGACCAGAAAAATTTATGCAAGTGTGGAAAAACTTGTTTCAGAAATTCCTGGTCTTCCGATTTTTCGTACAATTTCCAAGCAAGAGAAGCAAGCAACGGCGCGGCGAGGTAACGTCCGCGCTGACCTGCCAAGCCAAGCTTGCCGTCTATTTCGCCGTTTTCGTTTTGTGCGGCAAGGAAATTTTTCAGCAAATCTTGCGCGGCTTGCGAGGCAGGCAAAACATCGGCGAGATAATACGCATCGAAGGGAGATTGCCCGTTCCACGAGGCAGGGTAATCCGAGCCATCGCCGCGTGGGGAGTGTCCGTTGTCGGGTCCGCGCGAGGAGACGATGGACGGATTCGGCAAATGTTCGTTCGACGGGAAGAACAACCCAAACGCGGTTGATTGACTCAAAGCGAATGCCGCGTCCCACTCTTTGTCGGCAGTGCGGATGTCAATCGTTTGGCTTGCGTTCATGAGTTCAATGCGGACGCGTTCGGCTTCCCACGGACGAGCGATGGTCTGGCGCGCAAGATCGAACGAAGTTTGGGGGTTGTCGGTCGCGGCGTGAGACCATGTGAGTTGACGCGTCGCACCCGGACCAAGCTCAAGGTCGAGAAGAAGCGAGGGGTATGATCCAGAACCGGGCGCGGGTCCGCCAGTCATAAAGAGGGTGGGGAAGAGTCCGCCCGTTTCTCCGGCGAGGATGTTGACCATCTGATTTTGCGCGGTTGCCATACTTTTCCCATTTATGGGGTTTAACACGGCGCACAGTTCAAGTTTGATCTTTCGGTTCTTGTTGGATTTGTTGACGAGCGTTACGCGCCCGCACACTGCGTTGGATTGTGGAACCCAGTATTCGGTGGATACGTCAATGTTGGGTAATGGAGAGTATTCGACGATGAGAAAGTTCGGGTAAAAACGGCGGACGATCGGTTTGCCCGTAAACTGGGAAGGATCGTTGACCGCTTGTTTGCCCTCGCTGAATCGAAAGAAGATACGCATTGCTTTGGCGCGTAAGCCATAGGTGGTGCGAAGCGAAAGCGAGGCTGGCTCGGCGCCGCCAAATTCGAGTTCCCAGATGTGGTCGTTGAGGTAGTCGGGGATGGAGAGGCGAGAATCCGCCGCGAGGGTGAGGCAAAGCGGGTCGCCGAGGGCGAGAGACCAATCGCGCATAGGGCAGTATTGTACGAGCAGAAGGGCGGGAGGTCAAAGGGTATAATTTATTTGGTTCGCTAGTCCGATAGTCGGCTGGTTTGTTCGTCAAAGGTACGAGATAAAACCATCGGACTATGAAACTATCAAACTATGAAACTAGGAAACTAGGAGACTACACATGGGTAAATATTTTGAAGAGTTCATGGTCGGTGAAAAGATCGCGACGGAGAAACGGACGATCACTGAAGCCGACATCATGCAGTTCGCCGCGTTGACCGGCGACGATAACCGCATCCACACCGACCCGGAGTTCAGCAAGACGACGCCGTTCGGGAAGCAGATCGCGCACGGGGTTTTGGGACTGTCGTACGCGCTGGGGCTGGCATGGAAAACGGGAATGCTGGACGGCACGGTGATCGCTTTCCGCGAGATCAGTGAATGGAAGTTCGTCAAGCCGGTCTTTATCGGCGATTCGATTTACGCGGAAATGGAAACAACGGAGACCAAAGCCTTGCCGCGCATCGGAGGAGGCTCGGTGAAGATTTCGGTCGAGATCAAGAATCAGGACGGCGAAGTCTGTCATCGCGGGATGTGGACGGTGTTGATGATGAGCAAACCATCTTGATTGACGATTTTAGATTTACGATTGACGATTGAAGAGCAAGGATGAATGATGAATTTTCGATCCAGTCTCTGATCTCCAATCTCTGATTACAAATTACCAATGACCAACAACGAAGAAGACCGTTCAAAAAAAATAAGACGATTGCTTGACTCCGAAGCCGAGACGCGCGCCGAGACTCCCATCGAACCAAGGAAGGATGAATCGGAGGAACAGCAAGCGACAACTAAGGCAAGCGTCCCGCGAAAAACGCCCACACCTCCTCCATACGGGGAGGGCGGTCACATCTCGTTGGATGAAAACAACATGCCGCTTCCGCGCCGCGTCCACGAGGTGGATTTGGAGGGGACGCGCGTGTCGCCCGTCGCGTATGAACCGGCAAGCCGTCCGCGTGGGATGACCGAGACGCGACGCGTCTCGCCGCCGAGTCAGCCGCGTAAAACTCAATCCGCATCATTCGATTGGAACTCCATTGATTGGAAGCGCGCGGGCGGATGTCTCGCTCGAATCTCGGTCCTGGCGCTGTTCGGCGTAGTCATCCTTGCCATTATCGGCGGTTCGGCATTGATCTACACCTACTACTCCATCGCGCGGACTCTCCCTAGCGTAGACGATCTGAAGAACCGCGCCTCGCAATTCGAGACCACGCGTATTCTGGATAGAAACGGGAATCTCCTGTACGAAATTCTCGACCCGACCGCGGGACGAAGAACGTACGTTACGCTCGATCGAATTTCTCCCGCGCTCGTCGCGGCGACGATAGCCACCGAAGATAAGGACTTTTACGATCATCCCGGTTTCGACGTGTGGGCGATCGTCCGCGCGTTGTGGGAAAACTATCAAACTGACGGGCAGGGCGGAGGCGCGTCCACGATCACGCAACAGTTAGCGCGTGCGCTTCTCCTTTCGCCCGAAGAACGCGCCCAGCGGACGTATCAGCGCAAGATGCGTGAGATCATCCTTGCCGCCGAGATCACGCGCCGCTATTCAAAAGACGAAATCCTCGAGTTGTATCTCAACGAGATCTATTACGGCAACCTCGCCTACGGGATCGAAGCCGCGGCGGAAACCTATTTCAGCAAGACGGCGAATCAATTGACCCTTGCGGAGGCATCCTTCCTCGCAGGTCTGCCGCAATCGCCGTCGGTCTACGATATTTACACGAACCGCGATGTGACCCTCGCGCGCCAGCAACAAGTGCTTGTGCTGATGTTCGGGCTGAGTCAACAGCGCGGCTGTATCGCCGTCAGCAACAGCGAAACGCCAATTTGTGTGGATCAAGTCGCGGCGGTGCAAGCGGCGGACGATATTAAATCGCGTAACTTCGTCGTGCCAAGCATCAATGCAAAATATCCGCATTGGGTGAACTTCGTCCGCTCGGAGTTGGAGAAGCAGTACGACGCACAGACCATTTATCGTTCGGGGTTCATCGTCTACACCACCATTGACCCGACGCTTCAAAACGAAGCGCAAAGGCTGGTCACAGAACAACTAGCGACCCTCACCGACAAGAACGCCAAGAACGGCGCGCTCGTGGCGATCAAACCTTCGACCGGAGAAATCCTCGCCATGGTCGGCTCGCCTGATTTCAACAACGACGCCATCGCGGGACAGATCAACATGGCGGATAGCGCCACGCGTCAGCCTGGCTCTTCGATCAAGCCCATCACCTACGTCGCCGCGTTCGAAAAAGGCTGGACTCCTTCTACGTTGATCTGGGATGTGCCGACGGATTTCCCTGATGGAGCAAATCCGCCCTACTCGCCGGTCAACTACGACGGAAAATTTCACGGTCCCATGACCGTACGCACCGCGCTCTCTAACTCCTTCAACATCCCTGCGGTGAAAGCGCTGGAATTCGTCGGCGTATACGACAACCCGAATACCCCCGAAAAAGACGGCATGATCGCCATGGCGGAACGACTCGGCATCACCAGCCTTACCGGCAATCAATACGGACTCGCGCTCACCCTCGGCGGCGGCGAAGTGAGCCTGCTCAATATGACCTCCGCTTTTTCCGTATTTGCGAACGGCGGCGTGAAAGTTCCGCCGGTTGCGATCTTGAAGATCGTTGATTTCGAAGGCAATGTCATCTACGAATACGAGCCGCCGCAGGGCGAACAAGTGATTCGACCTGAACATGCTTTCCTCATTTCATCCATTCTTTCCGACAACCAAGCCCGCTCGTGGATGTTCGGACCGAACTCCGTGCTGAACCTCCCGTTCCAAGTCGCGGCAAAGACCGGCACCGCCGGCGACCCGCGCGGCGCAGATGGAGTGAACGTGTACGACAACTGGACATTGGGCTACACTCCCGATCTTGCCACCGGCGTGTGGGTCGGCAACGCCGATTACACGCCGATGATCAACACCTCCGGCACCACCGGCGCCGCGCCGATCTGGTCGCAGTTCATGACGTTCGCTGTGCCGGTCGTCAGCCCGAACAACACGCCTAGACCGTTTACCATCCCGCCAGGCATCACGGAACGGATCATCTGCGCGGTTTCCGGCGCCGAACCGTCCAAGTGGTGCAAGGGCGGTCAGCGCAGTGAGTTCTACGCCAGCGACCAACTGCCTCTCCCTGCCTCGCAAGACCTGTTACGCCAGACCGAAATTGACACATGGACAGGTCTGATCGCGGGCAATGCCTGTCCCGATTTCGACAAAGAAGAACTCGTGATGAACGTCAAAGATGAATGGGCTCGCAAGTGGCTCCGCACCGGCGATGGGCGTGACTGGCTCGAATCACACGACATGCCGCGCAATCCGTTCTTCGCGCCCGACCGCGAATGTTCCGCCGACGATCCGCGTCCCATTCTCGAATTTTCCAACCTCAACGACAACGATGTCATCACAGAAACAAAACTCGTTATCAAAGGCGTGATTGACGTGACCAAGGGCGATTTCACCGGCTGGCGGCTCGAAGTCGGCGCGGGAGACGACCCGGACGATTGGACGACCCTCGCGCAAGGCGCCAACAAAATTGAATCGAACGGCGAAATCTTCACATGGGATTTGAAGGATGTAACGAACAACAAGATCACCCTTCGCATCTATCTCCTCAATGGAGAGGAATTCTACGCCGAAAAACGCATCACACTGACGTTGGACCTGCCTACCCCTACCCCCGAGCCGACCGCCACCCCGAGCATTACCCCGCTCCCGCCCACGGACGCGCCTACTGCTACCCCATCCGAAACGCCAACGCCGACTCCGCCGACCGAGACGCCCACACCAAGCGCAACGCCGACGGGACCATAGCTCAAGATATGTCATGCTGAGCCGCTACGCGGTTCAGCATCTCTATCACCGCGAACAAAACCCTTCGGTCGCTGAAAAGCGCTCCATCAGGGTAACATGGTACAGGAAAGATCATGAACATCAGCAACGTTCCATCTCGCTCCAACATCAAAGCCGGCATGACCGTGCTGATCGTATTGAAACAGGATCAACCCACCGGAAAACTTACCAAGGGAATCGTGAAAGACATCCTCACCAAATCGCCGAACCATCCGCATGGGATCAAAGTCCGTTTGCAAAGCGGGCTGGTCGGGCGCGTCAAGGAAATTGTCGAAGAATGAAACCGCAATCACACGGCGCAAGAATGTTCCTGCTGATCGCCGCGCTGACCCTCGTCTTGGCGTGCGCGCCTGCCGCTGGCGCGCCAGTTGTCCCTGCGTCTGACCCGAACGCCGTCCAGTTGTACATCCAGCAGACCGCCGCGGCCGCATCCACGCAAACACAGGCGGCGTTGCCGCCATCGCCCACGTTCACCTCGACGCCGAGAAGTACGTTCACGCCTGAAGCGACGTTCACGCCGTTTCAAACGTTTGTGTTGCCCAGCCCATCGTTTGGGCAGACCGTTCAATATTATCGCGTCAAACACGATAACCAACTTGCCATCTACAACTATAAATCGCGCACGGTGAGTCCCGATTGGGGTTATCTCAAGCAAACGCCGGAGGTTGTGCCGCTCTCGCCCATACCTAAGGAGGGAACCGGCACGCATCGAACTCCCATGACCGGCAGATGGGAAACGTTTATCAACGAACTGAATAACCACGATAAAAAGAAGTTAAATTTTTTGAAATCGCCGTCCACGGCGTTGTTCAACGGCGCGGGCTTCCCGCAAATGGAAAGCCTGACGATGGGCGGCAACATCGTCACCATCGAAGCGATACAAGGCGGGTGGGGACGAGTCCATACGTTGGATTACGGCAGTCCCGGTTCGGCGGCTGTGGTGAATTACTTTACCGAACCTAGTTTCGTGCATAAAGTGGTCATCGTCACATGGAACACCAAAACGAAAACCACTTATTGGGTAGAACCTCCGCAGGGTGTCGTCTATTGGCCCTTCGTGGCGCGCAACGATGTGTGGGTTCAAATGGATCGGCTTGAACCGTTTCCGATCCTGCCGATGCAGGTGACGGCGAGCCTCGATCAGGAGGAACGAAAGGAACCCAGCCTCAAAGGCGAGGTTACAAGGTTTGATTTGAACAAAGGCGAAAACGCGACCATTGTGGAATATCATCCGTCCGGTTCGAGCGTGTGGGGCAGGTTGCAAAACGGCTATTGGGTCCTTCTATTCCAATACACAAAAGACGGTCCCACGTATTACACCACGTGGTCCATGGAAACGCTTCCGCCACTACCGCCTCCATCTTCCGAATAAAATGAAACTCGGCATCGTCGCCGATTCTACGTGCGACCTCCCAAATCATCTGATCGAACAATACGGGCTCGAAGTCGTCCCTTCCATTTTGATTCTGGGTGGGAAAGAATACGCGGACGGAGTCGGAATCTCGCGCGAAGACTTTTACAAGCGACTCGCTGCGCTTCCTTCGCAGGTGACGACTGCCGCGCCTTCGATCGGCGATTTCGCGTCCCGCTACGATTCCCTCCTCTCAAGGGGCTGTGACCACATCCTCTCCATCCACGCCGCAGGGACGCTGACCGCCATCATCAACGTCGCGCGCCAAGCGGCAAACGATTTCCCAAACAAAATCACAATTGTAGACAGCGGCTCGTTGTCGCTGGGTTTAGGCTTTCAAGTCCTTGCGGCGGCGGAGGCGGCTGAGATGGGCTTGCAAGCCGCACTCAACGCGATTGAATCAACACGTAAGCGCTTATCCGTTTTCGCCGCGTTGGATACGATGGAGAATCTCAAACGCAGTGGGCGCGTCCCCGGCGTGGTCGCGCAATTGGGCGGATTGTTGTCCATCAAACCAGTGGTTGAGATCAAAGACGGAAGCGTCAAACCCATCGGCGCGACGCGCACGACGAAACAATCCGATGAACGGATGTTGAATCTGTTGCTCGAAGTGGGCGAGATGGAACGGTTGGCAATCCTGCACACAAATGCCCCCACCCGCGCGAAAAATTTGCTGAACGGGTTGATGGAGCGTCAGCGCATGTCTGTGCCGCGCGATATTTTTTTTGTCAACGTGACTGCAGTGATCGGAACGCATTTGGGCGCGAACGGTCTAGGCTTTGCGGCGGTAAGAAAAAATGTTTAACCACAGATAAACGCGGATGAATATTGTTGATTGATGAATTTCGACTCTACCGTTTTTAACTGGGAACTCTAAAACCTTTGCCACGGATTGCACGAATTCGCACGAAATTTTTTAAAATCGGTGAAAATCAGTGAAATCCATGGCTAAAAACGTGTGAGGATTCACTCATCCCGCCAGAAACGGGAGACTTTGAACTTCTCAATCATCAGTGCTGAATCAATCCAAATCACTTTTATCTGGGTTCATCTGTGGTGAATTAGACTTCTACGAAAACGCCTGAATCCCCGTTTGCGCGCGACCTAAAATCAACGCGTGGATGTCATGCGTCCCCTCGTAGGTGTTGACCGCTTCCAAGTTCATCACGTGCCGAATTACATGGAACTCATCCGAGATGCCGTTGCCGCCGTGCATGTCGCGCGAGGTGCGAGCGATCTCCAACGCTTTGCCGCATGAATTGCGTTTGACCAGCGAGATCATTTCAGGGGTGGACTTGTCCTCGTCAATCAATCGTCCCACGCGCAATGCGCCTTGTAATCCCAGCGTGATCTCCGTCATCATGTTCGCCAATTTCAATTGAATGATCTGATTCGCCGCCAGCGGACGCCCAAATTGCGGACGGTCCAATGTGTATTGCCGCGCCGCGTGCCAGCAGAATTCCGCCGCGCCGAGCGCGCCCCATGCGATTCCATAGCGCGCCTTGTTCAAACACCCGAACGGACCTCCCAGCCCTTTGACATTCGGAAATATATTTTCGTCAGGCACAAACACCTCGTTCATCACGATCTCGCCCGTGGAACTGGCGCGCAGGCTGAACTTGCCCTCGATCTTCGGCGCGCTCAAGCCTTTCATGTCTTTTTCCAAAATGAAGCCGCGTATTTCACCATCCAATTTTGCCCAAACCACGAACACATCGGCAAGCGGGGAATTCGTGATCCACATCTTGTTGCCTTGCAAAACATAGCCGCCGTCCACTTTTTTGGCGCGGGTTTCCATGCTGGCGGGGTCACTGCCGTGATTCGGCTCGGTCAGCCCGAAACAGCCGACCCACTTTCCGCTCGCCAGATTCGGCAAATATTTTTTTCGCTGTTCTTCTGTCCCGTAGGTGTAGATCGGATACATCACCAGCGAACTCTGCACCGACATGGCGGAGCGATAGCCGCTATCCACGCGCTCGACCTCTCGGGCGATCAAACCGTAAGCGACGTGATTCAATCCTGCGCCTCCATACTCCTCAGGGATGGTTGATCCCAAAAACCCGAGGCTTCCCATCTCGTCCATGATCTCGCGGTGGAAGATTTCCCTGCGGTTCGCTTCAAGGATGCGCGGCATCAATTTCTCCTGGCAATACTTGCGCGCCGCGTCGCGGATCATCCGCTCTTCGTCGGTGAGTTGGTCGTTGAGCAGAAAGGGATCGTCCCATTTGAAGGTTGGTTTGGTCATGGTTGCCTCTTGATCAAGATATTGAGGAAATTGTATCAAATGTCATTTCGAAACCCACATGATAAAATACTTTTACAAATGTTTTTTTCACGCTGAGTTCAGCTAGTTGGGGATGAAAGTTAAATAAGCTGGAAATAATGTAGATCGCAAACAAGTGGTCGCATAAAGAAGGAGCAGGAAATGACCAAAGATGAAGTAAAACAGAAAAATCTATTAAGTGCTATTGATTTTGAAATTAAAAATATTGATGATGAAGTTTCAAGAGCAGGTTGGAATTTCTGGATTTTACTTGGTAGTATAGGAACCTTGGGGTGGTTCTTGCTCGAAGAGCTAGGCGGAGGGGCGCATGATTGGAAACACTCACTACTAGTGTTTCTGATGCTCAACTTAGCTCTTGAGGTAATATCAAATCTCAAATCATTGACTTATCCAATTATAAGAAGCCAATCTGTAAACCGATTTTTTATAGCAAGTAGAGTGTTTGGATCCTCAAGGCTGGCATATATATTCGTTCTTTTTCGAAATTTTGCATTAATTTCGATAATTCATTACGTTAAAGACTCGTTGATTTGGCACCAAGCACTAATTGCCTATTATGTTGTGTTTTTTATATTAACTCTTTTTATTTTATTTACGAGTTTCATCGACCTACCTTTAAAACCTTCTAAAAGTACTTTCACTAAATTCATAGGCGGTGGAATAGCAATAGTAATCAACTTTGTAGTTCTTGGATCTCTAACAACAGAGGTTTTCACAGGAAAATTATTTATAGAAATTAATGAATATAAAATAGGAGCCTTGATTTTTAGCATATCTTTTCTTGCTCCTTACATTATCGTGTTGAATCAAAACACTTATCAGAAGACGTCTTTAGTCAACGTAAGAAGAGATTTACTGTTAGGAAATCTTAGTATCGATGACGCAAAAAAGCAGACTGAAATATTGTTGCTTGGCATGCAAGTGGATGATTACTTGCAAGATGATGTAAAAGTAATATTAGAGTTATTAAACCAAAGCAACTCATATGCATCCAAGGTGAATAAGCAATTTGAAAAACTAAATATCATCTTAAAAAGAAAAATGATCGCAAAAATGAAGGTTCACGAACTGACGAATGCCTTGAATGCAGTAGAGAATGCACTAGTTGATACGCATAAAGACTCCGAAGCCTTGACCAAGTCGAGTCAATTATTGGATAAACAGATTTTAATATTTCAGAAGAAATCCTTTCTCCTGGAAAGAGTTTCAGCATCACAGGATGCGTTTTTTGAAAAAATTATCAATGCGTACAAAACCAGCAGTGAAAAGATAATGGAAGCAAATCAACGCCACAGCAATACAATCGAAATTGTTAATTCGATAAAAGACAGGATTGAATTTCTTAGAGCAAGAACTCGAAAACACAAATCTTGATTTTAGTCATCCTCCCCCCATGATAAAATACCTCTCATGCAGCCCTCATTGGAGAAATTACGGAAATTTTTCCGTCTCGAACATGAGAACGGATATGCCAACACTGCCATCATCGGCGGGTTGGCGGAGATGCTCAACTATTGGGAAGGCGAAGCCCGCGCCGACAGCCTCAACGAAGAGGTGATTCAAGCCGTCGTGCAGAGGCTCCGCTCGTATGACGGGCTCAGCCCCCAGTCACGCGCGGACGCGTTGAAGGGGTTGTGGAAGCGCATCGGGGACGCGTACCCAGAGGCGCAGATCAAGCCGAAGTCGGCGAGTCAGCCCGAAGGTCAGGCACAGACGCGTCCGTCGCATCCGCAGAGTGAGTCGCCGAGGGTGGAAATCCAAAAGCGTGAACATCACGAACAACGAGCGCGTCACGCGCCGCAACCGCGTTCGGAAGCCGTCGCGGGGGCGAGGCATTCATCCACGCCTGCCGCGCTCGACGCAAAACTCACCGTGCTTCAAGGCGTCGGACCGAAAAACGCCGAGACCTTCGCCAAGCTCGGCATGGTCACGCTCGGCGACATGTTGTATTACTACCCGCGCCGCTACGACGATTATTCGCAACTCAAACCGATCAAAGATTTATTTTACGGCGAGCAAGTGACGGTGATCGGCACGATTCAAAGCGTGCATACACGGCAAGTGCGCAGTGGCAAGGCTTCGATCGTCGAGGTGATCATCGGCGACGGCACGGGCGCGCTGAGGTTGTCGTATTTCAATCAGCCGTGGCTTGCGAATCGATTCAAACAGGGCAATGCAATTTCGGTTTCTGGAAAAGTGGATCAATATCTTGGGCGGCTCGTGATGAACAGCCCCGATTGGGAACCCGTCGAGGTCGAGAACCTGCACACGAATCGCATCGTGCCAGTCTATTCGCTCACCGAGCGCGTTACGCAAAAATGGCTTCGCAATGTGATGAAGCAGGTCGTCGAATACTTTGCGCCCGCCGTGCCAGATGCGCTTCCCGAAAGCGTGCGCAATGCGGCGCGCGTGATGCCGATCGGCGAGGCGTTGTTGCAAATCCATTTTCCATCGTCGCAGGAAAAACTCAACGCGGCGCGTGAACGTCTCGCCTTCGATGAAATTTTTTATTTGCAAATGGGAGTTCTGCGTCAACGCCGTGACTGGCTTTCGGTGGACGGACGCCGCTTCGTTCTTCCCGACGGGACGTTTGATTCGCTAAAGACGAGCCTGCCCTTCACCCTGACAGCCGCGCAAGAACGCGCCATCGCAGACATCCGCCGCGACCTCGACTCGGGCAAGCCAATGAATCGACTCTTGCAAGGTGATGTCGGTTCTGGCAAAACTGTAGTAGCGGCTTTAGCCGCCGTTGTCATCACAAGCAACGGCGCGCAAGCCGCTATCATGGCGCCGACTTCGATCCTTGCCGAACAGCATTATCGCAATTTCACGAATCTGCTGAAAGACTCGCTCAAGCCCGAAGAGATTCGTTTATTGACTGGCGACACACCTGAATCAGAAAAAGAAGAAATCCGCAATGGAATCGCAAACAACTCGATCAAAATCGTCATCGGCACGCACGCGGTCATCGAGCCGAACGTGCAATTCGCCGATTTGCAATTCGTCGTCATTGACGAGCAACATCGCTTCGGCGTCGAGCAACGCGCCGAGTTACGCAGCAAAGGGACAAACCCTCATCTGCTGGTGATGACCGCCACACCGATTCCACGCTCGCTTGCGTTGACCCTCTACGGCGACCTCGACATCTCGGTCATGGACGAAATGCCAGCGGGACGAATTCCCATCAACACGTTCGTGCTTCGTCCGCAGGAACGCGAGCGCGCATTCACGCTTCTGCGCGGGCAGATCAAGGACGGCAAGCAGGCGTTCATCATCTATCCGCTCATCGAGGAAAGCGAGAAGATCGAAGCCAAAGCCGCCGTGGACGATTACGAGACTCTCTCGAAAGAAGTCTTCCCTGATTTGAAACTCGGATTACTGCACGGCAAGATGCGTCCCAGCGAAAAAGACGAGACCATGCTCAAGTTCCGCGACAAGGCATACAACATCCTCGTCTCGACCACCGTCGTCGAGGTCGGCGTGGATGTGCCGAACGCGACAGTCATGCTCATCGAAGGGGCAGACCGCTTCGGCTTGGCGCAACTCCATCAACTGCGCGGGCGCGTTGGGCGCGGCTCGGCTCAATCGTATTGTCTGCTCATCCCCACGCGCGAAGACGCGACCGAGAACGAACGTCTGCAGATCATGGCGGAATCCAACGACGGCTTCGTGTTGGCGGAAAAGGATTTGCAGATCCGTGGACCTGGCGAATTTTTGGGCACGCGTCAGGCGGGGTTTGCCAACAGCCTCCGCATGGCGAGCATCACCGACGTCAAATTGATCGAAAGGGCGCGGGCGCAGGCGTCCGCCGTCTTCGAAAAAGATGCGGATCTAAGTCAGCCCGAACACAAACTGCTTGCCGAATCGCTCGGTCGTTTTTGGGGTGAAGGCAAGGGAGATGTAAGTTAGTCAGTTAGTTTGATAGTCGCGTAGTTTGATAGTCAAATGCGCGACCAATGGACTACGAGACTAAACGACTAGGAGACTAGAAAACTAACATGGTCAGAGCCTTATTCCCAGGAACATTCGACCCCATCCACTTCGGTCACATTGACATCGCCGAGCGCGCCTCCCGCCTCTTCGACGAGGTCGTGATGGCGGTCTACGACAAGCCGTTGAAGTCGTTGATGTTCACGCCCGAAGAACGAATCGGACTCGTCAAAGAGGCGTTCAAAGATAACCCGAAGATCAAGGTGACGGGCTACAGCGGACTCACCGTCGAGTTTGCGCGCAAGATCGAGGCGCAGGTGATCGTGCGCGGCTTGCGCGTCTTCTCGGACTTTGAGTTTGAGTTCCGCATGGCGTTGGCGAATCACCGCCTCGCCCCCGACATTGAAGTTGCCGCGCTCATCACGGCGGAGGAACACACTTTCCTTTCCTCGACGACCGTCCGCGAGATCGCCATGCTCAACGGCGATATTTCGAGCATGGTGCCGCCGTATGTGGAACAAGCCTTCAAGAAAAAAGTCGCCGAGATGGGCGACCAGCACACCGTCCCCAATTCGCTTCGGGATTAATCTGTGCTAGAATTGCCTCAATCGTCCTCAACCCGAGGAGCCGCGTATGGACATCCTGCAACTGATTGACCGACTCGAAGAACTTTTCAACGAAAGCAAATCCATCCCGCTTACACGTAACGTGATGGTGGATGAAGACCGCATGTTGGACATCATCGACCAGATGCGCATCGCCATCCCTGAAGAGGTGAAGAAGGCGCAACAGTTACTCGGTCAACGCGACCGCGTGCTGGCGCAGGCGCAAGAGGAGGCGAACCGCACCCTCGAACTCGCCCGCCAAAAAGCGGACCAACTCACCGCCAAAGAGATGATCGTGCAGGAGGCGCAACAACGCAGGGAGCAAATCCTCACGCAGGCGCGCACCGAAGCGGAAAACGTCCGCGCCGACGCCGACGATTACGTGATGCGCAGTCTCACGCAGTTACAAGCGGAACTGGAACGAATTACCAATCAAGTCGAAAATGGAATCCGTGTGGTGCAAGACGAGCAGGAACGCCGAGCGGCTGTTTCCGACACGGCAGAGAAATAACAAATCAGCCACTGATTACACGGATTATCACGGATTTCTTTTTGAAAATCTGAAAAGAGAGAAAGTCGAAAGCCAACTCATAACGACGGGTTGGCTTTTTTCTGTGCAAATCCGTGAAATCCGTGGCTAAAGATTCGAGCGCGATTTTTTTAATCAGCCTTGACGACGCCCGCTTCTTTTTCGACGGGGGACTCCGCCTCCCTCCCAAACCACCATGCAGCGACGGGATTCCTGCGGATGAACAATTCGTAGATCAGCGCCGAGCCGCCGACGCCCATGAAGAATCCGATCCAGATCGAGAGGGGGAGGTTATCTGTACTGGCTAAAACTTTCTGCCCCCAGAAATCCTGAATGGGAACGTGGAAGATCAGGATGATGAGCGAGATGCGCCCGAAATATTTGAATAAGGAAGCCAGCCTGTGCGTGTGCAAGTCCATTTGCCGCGACAGCGCCAGCGTGAACAAAATCCCAACAATTGCCTCGAACGTGTTTATAAAGAAAGAGGAATAAGTTCGAGTGTTCAAATCAATCGGCGAGTCAATGAAGTAGTTCAATGCGAATACGCCGATACCCGTGATGCCCAACAGAAAATAGTTATCGAACATTTTCTCCGTCGTGAGTTGCCTCGCTTCACTGCCCAAAATATAGAAAAAGCCGCTGAGGAAAACGAGGTCGAGGCTGAACGGCAAGCCGAAGAGTTCATAGTCGTTGCCGAGGAGCGACACCGAAAACGGATAGAACGATTTGAGGAACGGTAGTGAAATTGCCAGCGTCGCGGTCAAAATGCCGAGTCTCAGCCAGCGGTTGTTGAGTTTGCCAACGATTACAAGGAAGATGAACGCGTAGAGACTCACGACGAACAGGTTCGGCAAGAACCACAACTGCACCCAGTCAATGTAAACGCCTGTCCCATACAACGATTTGACAATGCGCCGAATGGCTGTGCCGAACGCCATCTTTTCAAAGGACACCGAGGTAGCGTAGATCAGAAAGAGGGTGAAGAGGAACGGTTTGAGCAGGGAATGGAATCGCTTTTTGAAAAACTCGAAGAACGAAATATTCGTCTTGATGAAGTACCCCGAAAGGAAAAAGAACAGCGGCATGTGGAATGAATAGATGACTTCGTAGCCGTATTGCGAGATGAAGCCGAAATCGTTGTGCGCCAAGACCACCAGCAAAATGCCGATGCCGCGCGCAATGTCAATGTATTCGATCCGTTTCGACATGGAGGGTTGCCTTTGTCTTAGCCAATCTTTTTTTAACCGCTAAGCCCGCAAAGAACGCGAAGAAAATATTTTTATCTCTTAGGAATATCACGAATTCACCACAGATAAACACGGATGAACTGTGACTTTTGATGAACTTCTTCGAAAAACTGCTGCTAAATCCTTTTTATCTGCGTTTATCTGTGGTTAAAACCGAATTTCCAAACACTGTCTTAGCGACCTTGGCGCGCTTCGCGGTTAGATCGAATTTTACCCTGCGAACTCGAACGCTGGCAGACCTGCGACGGTTGTTTCCACGCGGAACACCCCGCCTGAAAGCGGATATTGTTCCAGCGCGGCATCATCCAAGCCTTTGCGGGCGGAGGTGATGAAGAGTTCGTTCAGGTGTTTCCCGCCGAACGCGCAGGAGGAGGGTTGAAGCGCGGGGACGGGGATTTGTTCCAGCAGTTGACCTGTGTGCGGATTCCATTTTGTGACTTGCGCGCCGCCCCACATGGCGATCCACAAATTGCCCTGCGAGTCGGAGGTCATGCCGTCGGGCCAGCCGAGGGAGGCGGGAATCGTCACTGTGACGCGCGGGTTGGCGATGGCGCCAGAATCTAAATCGTAATCGAAGGCTTGGACTACGCGCGTGGGCGTGTCAATGTAGTAAAAAGTTTTGCCGTCGGGACTCCACGTCAAGCCATTGGAGATGGTGACCTTGGAAAGTAGTTTCGTGATAGAAGTTCCATCGAACGAATATAACGAGCCTGTTGCATTTTTTTCGTTGAGGTTCATCGTCCCAGCGAGGAAACGTCCGCGCGGATCGCATTTGCCGTCGTTGAAGCGGTTGGTCGCGGGTTCGTCGGCTGGGGCGGCGAGAAACGTTGACGAGGTTGCGCCCAGGTCGAACGTCCAGAAAGAGAAGCGTTTGGCTAGGACGAGTCCGCCGCGGGCGCGCGGGGCAAGACATCCGATGAATTCATCCAATTCGACGAGCGAGTCGCCGTTGGCGTAAATCCGTTTGTTGAGGATGTCCACCCAGTACAAAGTTTGCGCGCGCGCATCCCACACGGGACCTTCGCCGAGCGCGGCTTTTACATCGAACATCAATTCGACATTCATGCTAGAACCAGTCGCGCTTGTAAAAAATGAATGTGGCAAGGGCAGTCAACCCGAGGGCAAAGCCGAAGACCCCGAGGAACGCCAGCGGATGTCCCTCGCCGGGCAGCCTGACGTTCATGCCATAGAACGCGGCGACGACCGCCGGCACATTGATGATGATCGTGATCGCGGCGAGCGCTTTCATCACCGTGTTGAGGTTGTTCGAGATGATCGAAGCGAACGCGTCCATCATGCTGGATAGGATCTCGGTGGTAATGGTGGTCATTTGAATCGCTTGCTGGTTTTCGGTGAGAACGTCTTCGAGCAGGTCTTGATCCTCCGCGTAGGTGTTGAAGATCTGCGTGCGCTGTACGCGTTCCATCATCACTTCGTTCGAGCGCAGGGCGGTGGCAAAATAGGTGAGACTCTTCTGGTATTTCAACAGCTCGAGCACCTCGCGGTTGCGCGTGGATTTTTGCAACTGGTCTTCCAGCATTTCCGTGATGCGGTTGATCTCGCGCAGATGCGTGAGGTAACGCGTGGCGGTTTCTAAAAAGATATACAGAGCAAAACGATAGCGTTTGCCGGTTTTGAGCAGGCGGTATTTTCCGTTTGCCAAGACGTTGAACATTTCTTTATCGTAGCGGCAAATGGTGATGATCGTGTTGCCCCTGATCAAAATTCCAAGAGGGATCGTAATGTAAGGCACGTCGCTGTCGGGTTGACGATGCGGGATGCGGATCAAGATGAACGTGTACTCTGCGTCGCGCTCCATGCGCGGCATCTCGTCGAAGTCGAGCGAATAATTGATGTAATCGGCGTCAACGCCCCATTGCACAAGCTGCTGAATTTCTTCGGCGGTCGGGTCAATGGCTTTCACCCACGTGCCGTTCTCCATGGATTTCAATTCTTCGATTCCGCCCTCGGTGGTTTTGTAGATGGTGAGCATTGCTGCCTCCTTGCATCAGAATATTCACGCAAGAGGCGCGCTCACCTCCTACGTGACAGGGGTTGACTGTTTTTGTGCGGCGCAACTCCTCCCCAAACTGGGAGGCTGGCTCTCGTCCTGATGAAACATGATGACGTATTGTACGCCCGAAAATTGGATTCCACAACGCCGCGCAGATTACAATTCCCGCTCACGCTTCAGGCGCAGGGAGGGCTGATTCAAACCCTGAAACGTGATCGCCGCCTCAACCCCGCGTGGGAGGGTTGATTCAGTTTCCTACAACTTGCTCACGCCTCGAACCCGCACGGGGATGAACCCCCGTGCTATTTCTACAAAGTCCGTTGAAACGGACTCGCCGTTTGCCCCAATGATGTGGCGGCAGTTGCACTGCCGACAGCCCTGACGCAGTACAACTGCGTCAGGAACTTAGTTGAAACGGACTCGCCGTTTGCCCTATAATTGACGACGATGAAACTCTCCGAAAAAACCATATCCTACGCCGTGATATTTTTGGGCGTGGTTCTCCGCCTGCGACAATATCTCAGCGGGCGCTCCCTCTGGGCAGACGAAGCCATGCTGGCGTTGAACATCGTCAACCGAAATTTTGCCCAACTCTTTCAGCCGCTTGATTACGACCAAGGCGCGCCGCTGGGATTTTTGCTCGTTGAAAAATTGATCAATTCGATTCTCGGGCGAACGGAACTTGCCTTGCGGCTTTTCCCCTTCCTCGCAGGGGTAGCATCGCTGTGGTTGTTTTATTTATTGCTACTGTCATTGCGAGCCTCAAGCGAAGCAAGTGGTCTCGATACGCCCTTCGCAACGAACGCTCAGGGCTACTCGACCACCGTTCCTCGCAATGACGGGATAGGTTTTCTCCTCGCCCTCACCCTATTCACATTCAACCCCCAACTGATTGATTACTCATCCGAAGCCAAACAATACATCGTGGATGTAGCCGCCGCGCTGGGTTTGCTTTTGCTGGTGATTCCCATCTTCCAAAATCAAATCAACAGAAAAAATTTCATCCTGCTCGGCTTGGCGGGGATTTTCGCGCTGTGGTTCTCGCATCCCGCCTTGTTCATCCTTGCGGGAATCGGCGTCGCGCTCGTCATTCATTTTTTGCGGACGCGTGATTATCGAAATTTGCGAACGACCTTTGCCGTTGGCTTGCTCTGGCTGGCGAATTTGGCGGCGTTGTATTTCGTCAATTTGCGAGACCTGAGTCGCAACAATTACCTCACAAAGTATTGGGCGGATGGCTTTCTTCCGCTTCCCCCGTGGAGCGACCTGAACTGGTTGAACGAACTGATCGTGTATCAGTTTGGCGTTCAATTCCTCCCATGGCTTGTTTTGATATTGATTCTCGCAGGCTGGTTTGTGTTGTTTCGGGAACAGAAAAGCCTCGCCGTCGCTTTTGCTTTTACCGCCCTCTTCGCTTTTACAGCCTCCGCTTTGCGACTCTATCCTGTCAGCGGACGGTTGAGTCTGTTCTTGATTCCGTTGGGGATCATCCTGTTGGGCAAGGCAGTTGAGCTTGCACAATCAATTTTCGCTTCAAACAAATTGGCGGCAACGGTTTCGACAATCCTTCTCGGCGGATATTTGCTCATCAGTCCGCTTGTTGAATCGACTCAAAACTTTATCTCCCCGAAATACTACGAGCACATCCGCCCGACGATGCAAGTGCTGGCGGATTCATGGAAGGACGGCGACGCGTTGTTCGTCACCGCGTGGGCAGAACCCGCGTTCCGCTATTACGCTCCGTTTTATGGATTGGAAAATGTCGAGTATGTGTCCAGCAGAATCGAAGACTATCCCGACGGCGAAGCGTTGAAGCGGCGAATCAGTCCGCTCGTCGGGAAGAAGCGGGTGTGGGTGTTATTCTCCCACGTCTACGAGCAGGGAGGTTTCAACGAGCGCGATTATCTTGTCGCGTATCTAGATTCGATCGGCGAGAAACGCCGCGAGATTCTCAAATCAGGAACTTCCGTTTATTTATTCTTCTACGACCTCAGCCCCTAATTCTCTAATTCTCCAATCCCCACAGTCTCAAGTCTCTAGTCTCCACGAACCCCAATTACAAATTACCAATTACTCTTCTCCATCCCCCGCCGCGCCAGGTTGCTCCACTCGCACAACTTCGCCGTGCATATTGATCACAACTCTGAAACCCATCATGCCGAGGTAGGCGCGCATATCTTCAGGGATGCCGTTTTGCGCGAGCTGGTCGAATTGCTTGTCAATGTTTTTCAATTGCTGTTCGATGGCGGCTTTGGTGAAGACATCCTCCTGCCCGATCATCTTGGCGGTTTGTTCGGAGATGAAATCTTCACTGCCTTTCATTAGATCAGTGATCTGCTTGAAAACTTCGCGATCAATTTGTTCGGAGGGGATGTGACGGCGGAATCCGTCGTCGTCCACAACGTAACACGGTTCATCGCCCACGAACGCGGTGTCCACGGGGCGACCTGATTCATCCACAACGAGACCGGCAAAGAGAGGTTGTCGCATGTTTACCATTTGTCCCCTCTCCCTTTGGGAGAGGGGAAGGGGTGAGGGTTAACTCGATTGCTTCCCCTCAACCGCCGCGAGCAGGATACCCGCCGCGACGCCGAGACGACGGTCCAGCGTGCGCGCAATATCCATGCTGAAATCGAGATTCAACTCATAACGGAAGAGGTTGAAGTTCTGTTTGAGGTCGGCGACGCGTGTCGTGCCGAAAGTAATGTCATAGTTTTGCGGGAGCCATGAGCCTAGCAGAAGACGGCGTAGCATTGCCAGTCCCATACTGTCTTCAAAGAGCAAGCCCTTGACATTATCGTTCTCGTCCAACACTTCCCATTCGTCGCGCAGGAGCGAGCGCCAACCTTTGCGCCGTAACGCGCCCACCTTTTGATTCATCTCGGTGTCCACCACATCATACGCGGCGGAAAAATCCATGATCTGCCGCGCCTTGATGCTCAACACCTCACGCGTCTTCGCTTCATCGCCATACACGCGAATATCCTCCTTCCAGCGGAACATCTTCTGCTCGCTGAACAGCACAAGGTTCTGCATCGGGTCGTAAATGCGGAATCTTCCCGTGAGCGCGATAGCTTGCCGTTTAAGTAAATAGTGCGGATGTTGAAAGATCGGGTTCATGGATTCTCCTCTTCGTGGAGCGGGATGATGTCCCGCTAGAAAATTTGGACGCGCGTCCCTTCGCCAGGCCTGTGAAGATATTCCGTTTCAGGTGGGACGTTCGGGCTGGTCCAGCGATAGAGAAATTTCGCGGCGTCTGACGGCAGGTTGACGCACCCGTGACTGCGCGGACGCCCGTAATCGTTGTGCCAATACGTGCCATGGAACGCGTTGCCGACGCCCGTGAAGAACGCGCACCACGGCACGCCTGGCAAATTGTAAATATTCTCCAACGCGTCGCCCTGATTCGTCATATGGACCGACGCGCCTTTGTGATATGTACGGAATTCGCCCTTCGGAGTTTCCGTCCCTGCCGCGCCGCTGGAACAACGCTGTGAAAAGACGAGCGTTTCGCTCTCGAACGCGGTGACGAGTTGATTCGTCAAGTCAACCACGATTCTCTTCTCCCCGTCGGGAACTTCGGAGGCAAGCGGAGTCAGTTCCCCGTCCGGGATGAGCCGCATGGCGTGGGAGGGGACGTAAAAATATTTCCGCAGTTGCGAATCGTAGATCTGATACCAGATGCTTTTCTCTTCGCGCGTCACCACCACACGCTTCACCCAATGCGTGGACTTGTAATACAGCCGATAGCCGCGCTTGGCGTAAACGAACGGATCGAGTTTCACGTCCACGAAGGGAATCGTGATCTCGCCGAGCTGTCCTTTTTCCGCGAGGTTGAAGTTCGGTTTCTGGTAATTGATCTCGACGGGAAAGACCCAGCCAGAATATGTGTACCCCTCGCCGTTGATCTGGTACCACGCGTTGTTGAAATCGTTGCCGAATTCCCCGTTCTCCTCGATGGCAGTGACTTTCACCACCTCGTCCTTGCCGAAGTGATGGACTTTGTTCGCGCTGAAACTCGGCGCGTCGTACAGCGGAATGCCGCTGATGGTCATACATCCCTGCGTGATGTTGGTCGCGGCGAGAGCGCGGCTGAGTTTGAGGTCTTTGAGCGCGTAAGCCAGCGTCCCTGCGCTGACGAGTTTGAGAAACTCGCGGCGGGTGAGTTGCGGGTTGAGCATGATGCAAGTTTAACTGGAAAATGCGGGGATTTGTTCCGTTGTTACTTGATTCTTATACAACGATCTCCACCCGAGTCCCCACGTGACCGTAGACCAGTTCCTTCAGCTGGGCAGGCGCGGTACATGCGGCGAGGAGGGCGATAATCGCAAAGGAGATGAAGATTTTTTGGAGCATGGAACACCTCTATAAAAAAGGTGACAGTCACTTTGTAAGTGACTGTCACCTGACTGACTACGCCCCAAGATAGGCTTTGACCGCCTGCATGAATTCCTCCGCCCATTCGAGGGACCTGAGCGCTTCCTCTTTCGTCACATCCTCTCCTTCTTCCCCATAATGCAAATAATGTTGGACGTCGGCTTCGTTCATACTGGCACGCCCTCCCTGCGGACATTGATATACAAAGGCATCTCGCTGTTTGTGTATTTGATCTCAGAAGCCAGCTTTGCCGAAATCACCACATCGTGTTCAAGGGATACATCTGCGATCAATTGCGACGCGCGTTCATAGGTTTTCCAATAATTGAACTCCCCGTTCAACACGATCATCACGTCAATATCCGAATTGGGAAGTTTCCCCTCGCCGCGCGCAAACGAACCGAAGAGATAAACGGCTTTCAACTGGTCGCCGTAGATCTCAATCAGTCCCTTCTTGAGTTCGCGCAGAATTTTTTTGATATTGTCTGGCATGTTGATAAATCGTGTTTTCTCACCGCCGCGCGGATTTGCTGGCTTCCATAAAGGCGCGCAACAAGGCGTTGATCTGGGTTTGGTAGCCGCGCCCCCGAGACTTGAACCAATTCAACACATCCCGATCCACACGGATCGTCAGTTGAGCTTTATTGTCTCGGGTTTTTAAACCTCGTTTAACGACCGCTTGGGCAAACATCTCCGGCGTAACGGGAGGAATATCGCTTGTGTCAATATCGTCGTCCGTCATTGCCTCGAGACGTTCCCAATCAGTCTGCGATTTGTTCGAAGTAGAAGGATTCTTCATGTTTCAATGCCTTTCGGGCGGAAATGATCCGTACGTTGCCGCCGCGTTCCGTATACGCGACAACAATGACTTTGATTGACTTGCCTCTCAACAATCCGAATGCGATGTAACGCGCCTCGCCATACTCAAAGCGGTCATCCAAAATGACCACAACGTCTCCGTCAAAGATGGATGCCGCGTCAACGAAATCTATGCCGTATTTACGGATATTGGCGCGTCGTTTATTTTCATCCCATTCGAATTTCATTGTAACTCCCATTTGTAGTTACGTCAAATTGACATGACTCTGGGGATAATCACACCACGATCTCCACCCGCGTCCCCATGTGGCCATAGACCAGTTCCTTCAGCGGCGGCACGGAGGGAGTTGTCCAGCGATAGAGCCACTTCGCGGCTTGCGGAGTCATGTTGATGCAACCGTGACTGCGCGGACGTCCGTAATCGTTGTGCCAGTAGGTGCCGTGAAAAGACGTACCGTTCTCTTTGATGTAGATCACCCACGGCACGCCGGGCAGGTCGAACCCGCTGGAGGCGAGATCGCCGCGCGCCATGTGACGTGTGGGACGTTTGTGATAGGTGAGGTAATCGCCGACGGGCGTGGTGTACGTTCCGCTTCGCAGACGTCCGCCGGTGGAGACGCGCGTGGCGTAGACAAGTCGATTCGCCTCGTATGCCATCAACAATTGATTCGTGAGATTCACCTTGACGAGCTTGTCGGCGTTGGGAACATCGAGGGAAAGCGGGGCAAGTTCCCCGTCGGAAATGAGGCGGAGGTGTTTCCCCGGCGCGTAGTAGTATTCACCAGTCTTATCGTCGAGCAGGGCGTACCAGATCGTCCCGTCTGGGTGAACGGCGCTGGCTTTGATCCAATGCACCGATTCGTAGTAGAGGCGATACAGCAGTTCGGAGTTCGCGTCGGGTTCGAGGTGCGCGTCGGTGAACGGGACGCTGACCTCGCCGAGCGCGCCCGCCAAGGAGATATGTTGCGCTTCGTTGAGGATCGTGCGCACCGGCTGGATACTGCCGGAGTAAACATAACCGGCGTCTTCCACTTGATACCAGACGCGGTTGTACGCGGTTTCGTCTTCGCTGACGGTTGTATTGGTGATCGGCACGACGAGGTCGTGCCAGTAGGCTTTCTTGCGTTTCGACTTTTTATTCGGCTCTTCGTACGACCAGAGCAAATTATCGATCACCCGCCCTTGAACGTCGCTGAACGCGTCTTGCATGTGGAACGGCATCTCCGGCAGAATCATCCCCAACATGCCATAGCCGCTCAATTTCAAAAAATCGCGCCGGGAGATCTTTTGTGAGATCATACGAATTGATGGACCATAGCGGCAAAACGAAGGTTACTCGTCCTTTCCTGTCGCCTGAAACAACGTAACCTGCATCCCATCGGGGTCTTCCAGCCGCACGTTGTAATCGCCCCACGGGGTCATCACGGGTGGATGAACCAGTGTCGCGCCGTGGGCGAGCAACTTGTCCATTGCGGCGTGCAGGTCGGGAACTTGCAAGGCGAAGCGGATCTGTCCACTGAGGCGCGCCCCCGCTTCGAGCGAGTCGATCGTCTCGGCTTGCGCCTCGTCGAAGAGTTCGAGCGTGGCGCGTCCCATGTCAATGACCAGCGCGTGACCGTCTCCGTTGTTCCAGATGGCGGCGGGTTCGACGCCGAGTCCGTCGCAATAGAATTTCACTGCGCGCTCGAAGTCTTTTACGGTAAACGCAACTCGCAATTCAAGGATGGGGCGATAGTTCGACATAGCGTAAGGAGTGTAAAAAATTCTTTGCCACAGAGCGCACAGAGATTTTGAGTTTTTTTCTCAAAAGACTCAGTGGTCTCTGTGGCTTATATACCAACTTTGCCTCTCCCGCATTATATCCCCTTCCCCAGCGCGGCAATCGGTTTTCATGGTAAAAGTGGGGATATGCAAAACTCGATAAAGAACGATCTCTCCTGGATATTCCCTCTCTCCATTTTTTTAGGGATGTGGTTGTATTCATTTCAGTCTGACAATTGGGGATTGTTCGGCTTCTCTGTCCTCTTTCTTCTTTCATTGACCTTGCTCGCCGCGTCCACGCGCTGGGCTGGTCTCGATAACTCCGCCCCAACATTGGCTTGGATTGTCGCCCTCGCGTTCGCTCTGCGGTTGGCGGGAGGAATCGCTACGCATGAATTACTTCCCGTCTACGGATACGCCGATTCATCCGACGGGATGGCTGGGTACGCCTACACCGACGCGCATCGCCGCGACGAACAGGCGTGGACCTTGGCGATCTCAGGCAAACCCATCCTCGACGCGTTCAGCGGTGACTATTCGTCCGATCAATACGGCGGCTTGCTCGCATTGAGCGCTCTCGTCTATCGCTACCTCTCGCCCGACGCGCATCGTCCGTTGATGATGGTTTTGCTCTCGGCGTTTGTCGCCGCGCTGGGGATTCCGTTTTTTTGGAAAGCCGCGCGCAAAACCTTCGGCGAAAAAGTCGCGTGGTCAGCCGCGTGGATCTTCGCCCTCTACCCCGAATCCATTTTGTTGGGCGGCTCCGCCATGCGCGAGCCATATTTGATGACCCTCTCCGCAATTGCGTTTTGGGGATTTGTCGAGTGGCGTGGCGTTGTAGGGGCGGGGTCCCCCCGCCCGATGTTCAAGTTTGCAATTGCCGCCCTCGCGCTCAGCCTCTTCGGCATGTTGCTGTTTTCGCCAGCCGTCGCGGTATTTACCCTCGTCATCTTCGCGGGCTGGATGTTCTTCTCACGCGACCGTGCAACAATTTCATGGAAGTCAATCGTTATCTTCGCCATCGTCTTTTTGATCGGTTTGTTCGCGCTGTCGTCGTCGTTGAACCGCAAGGGAGTCTTTGACAAATCTTTGCCGATGTCCGTGCTGAACGATTGGATTCAACTCTCTGTCAAGTGGAATGTTTACCAGATCGAGCGCGAATCGGGTTGGATACAAAAACTGTTCGATGAAATGCCCGAAGGATTGCGTTTACCGTTTGTCATGGTCTATGGGATTCTTCAACCCGTTCTCCCCGCCGCGCTCGTCGTGCCGACGCTCCCGATTTGGAAAGTCATCTACGTGTTGCGCGCGCTCGGATGGTTTGCTTTGCTTCCCCTGTTGATTCTGTCGCTGGTAACTGGGGCAAGCCCACCCGTCGGAGCGAAGCGTGAAGAGGGGAGTCGAAACATCTTCGTCTGGTTGTCATTTCTCGTGTGGATGTGGATCCTGCTCGCGGCTTTGCGCGGCGGAGGCGACCAGTGGGATAATCCGCGTTATCGCACGATTCAATTCATGTGGCAGGCTTTGGTCGCAGGGTATGTGTGGGTGAGGCAGCGCGAGTCGAAGAACGTTTGGTTTGCAGGCGTAGTCGCTTGTGAAGTCGTTTTCGTTTTGGTCTTTGGGCAATGGTACGCGAGCCGATATTTTTATGTGGGCGGACAGTTGCCGTTCGCGATGATGATCGCGCTGATCGTCGGCTTGTGGGCAGCGATCCTTGGAGGGAGTTGGTGGCTGGAAAAAAGGCGCAGAGCCTGATTAGTGCGTCGCACCTGCATGGCGGGATTGGCTCTGGTCTGTTGAGTGCGACGCACCCTCTGCGCGCAATCAATTAATCAGTTATAATTCAGTCACTGAATTTTGGACGCAGGAGAATCAATGCCCACCGCTCTAATCACAGGCATCACAGGTCAAGACGGTTCGTATCTCGCGGAGCTGTTGCTCTCAAAGGGCTATCGCGTGATCGGCGTGGCGCGCCGTTCGAGCACGATGACCTATGAACGCATCAATCATTTGCTCGACGACATCACCGTCATTCAAGGCGACTTGCATGATCAGGGGTCGTTGCTCGCGTTCCTCGAAGAATACCAACCCACCGAAGTGTACAACCTCGCGGCGCAATCCTTTGTGCCGACCTCGTGGAACCAGCCCGCGCTGACGGGCGACATCACCGCCCTCGGCGTGACGCGTATGCTCGAAGCGATCCGTTTTGTGAACAAGAAGATTCGTTTCTATCAAGCCTCGTCGAGCGAGATGTTCGGCAAAGTGGTCGAGGTGCCGCAACGTGAATCGACTCCGTTCTATCCGCGCAGTCCATACGGTGTGGCGAAAGTGTACGGACATTGGATCACTGTCAACTATCGTGAGTCGTATAACTTGTTCGCCGTCTCGGGAATTTTGTTTAACCACGAGAGTCCGCGCCGCGGCGTCGAATTTGTGACGCGCAAGATCGCTGACGGCGTCGCCCGCATCAAACTCGGACTGGCGAAAGAACTCCGCCTCGGCAACCTTGAATCGCAGCGTGACTGGGGTTTCGCGGGCGATTACGTCGAAGCCATGTGGCGCATGTTGCAACAGGACGAGCCCGATAACTTCGTCATCGGCATGGGCGAGACTCATTCCGTGCGCGAGTTTTGCGAACTCGCCTTCGGTCATGTGGGTCTGGATTACAAAGAATTCGTGGTGCAAGACGAACGCTTCTACCGTCCCGCTGAAGTGGACTTGCTCATCTCCGATCCCTCGAAAGCGCGCGCCGTGCTGGGTTGGGAACCCTCGATCGGTTTCAAAGAACTCGTCACCATGATGGTGGATGCGGACATCAAACGTTTGAACGGCAAATAGTTTGGCATGAAGTCCGAAAGAAAATTCCCGCTCATCGAAGTAATCACCTTGTTGGGGGTAATTCTTTATGTGGCGCGGTCGTTGTACTTCGCAAATTCCGCGCCTTCGATCGGCGACGAAGGGACATATCTTTACAAGGGGCTTGTCTTCGCACGCGGTGAATTCGCTCCCTTTGAAGATTACGGTTATTGGACGAATAAAGCTCCGCTCGCCTTTTTGATCCCCGGATTCATTCAAGATTGGTTTGGCGCCGGTCTGCGCGAGGCGCGCTATTTCGCGCTGGCGGTCAGTTTCTTCATGCTGGCAGGCGTGTGGATCGTGACGAATCGTTTGGGAGGAAAAGTTTGGGCGGCAATTGCCATGTGGGTCTTCGCGCTTTCGGATGCGAATACGTCCATTTACAGTCAGGCGTTATCGCAGGGACTTGTGGCTTGCATGCTCACATGGGTATTCGTCTGTGTACTTGGTGAGAAACGTCCGTTGTGGCAGTTAATTGTCGGGTCGTTGCTATCCGTCCTCATTGTGATGACGCGGCAGAACATGGTTGTTTTTCTGCCTTTGCTCGTGTTGTACGTTTTTGGGCAGCATGGAAAACAAGCGGGGATTTGGTCGCTGGCTTCGAGCGCGGCTCTCTTCATTCTCTTTCACGTCCTCTACTGGCCCAACATTCTACAATTGTGGGCGCCGTGGTTGCCCGAATCGTTGACTCCATTCCTCGACGATTTCCGCCCGTATGCCGTGTTCGGCTACGAATCATTCGATATCGGAAACCTAAGCCGACTCCAATCGGTCGCCATCGGCATTCAATATCATTTTTTCATTTTGTGCGGCTTCGCGGGCGCGTTGATCCTTTTTTCCAACAAAACAAAGTGGAAGAGCGCCAGCCAATTCAAGACCGCACTCTTTTTAGGAGCCTCGTTTCTCTCGCTGTTCCTCTTGCACACTTGGGGGTCAATCTTCAATCAGTTTTGCATCCAATGCTTTTCATCGTATCAAATGTTTTACACGATTGCAGGCTTGGGCTTCATTGTGATCGTATTTTCCAACGGCGTCAGCGACTCTCCGCTTCGCCGCGCGCTTCTTGTTCTTGTGTTATTGCTGTTCGCGGCGGGCTTGGGCTCGTATTATTTTCAACAGACAGGCAAATGGTCTCTCACTGCGTTTCAATTTCCCCGCGTAAACAATGCAGGTCAATTCACATGGGCATCGTTAGGCGACGCGCTCACCTACATCTTCAACCTGCCGCTTGACGTTCAAAGACGCGTCGGCGCGGCGATCACAGGCGTATCAGTCGGATTGATTCTCATACTTTTCTATTGGATCGTTCAACGATTCGCCTTCTTCAAAAACTGGATGGGACAAAACGCTTCTTTCGCGACCCTCAACCTGTTTCTCCTCGTCGGCGTGATCCTCCCCCCCGCGGCAAACGCAGGGATATATGCCACTCCCTGCTCCACAAACTTTCTTTCTTACTACGAGCAAGCAGGGCACGCGCTTGCCGATGCGATTCCGCCGGACAGTTTGGTCTATTGGAAAGGAAGCGGCAGGCACGTAGCATTGATGTTGTATCTGGACGATGTCCGCGTCTTTTCTCCGCAGATCACGGCTGGCGCGGGATATGTGCAAGCGGGCGACCCCGAGCGGTTGCTTCGCTTTGGCTTGTTCAGCGATGAAATGGATTTGCAGTGGCGGGAATCCGCCGATTACTTTATTATTTGGAAGGGCTATCCAAACACTGAACTGGCAGATTTTCAAAACAACAAGAAGTACGAGCCAGTTCCGTTCGACATGGAAAACCTCGCTCAATGCGAAGATGTGCTGTATTTATTTAGGAAACGTTCATGAATCTCTCCCTTGTGATCCCGGTCTACAATGAAGGGGCAAGCCTCCCCTTGTTGTATGAAGCGATTGAAAAGGCGTTGAATCCGCTCAAACGAAAGTGGGAAATCATCTTCGTGGACGATGGGAGCCGCGATAACAGCCTCGATGTATTGAGGTCGCTTGCCGAGAAAAATCCGAATACTGTGCGCGTGTTGGTGTTCCGCCGCAACTTCGGGCAGACCGCCGCCATCTCGGCAGGAATTGACCACGCGCAAGGCGAGACCATCGTTTTGATGGACGCCGACCTGCAAAACGACCCGGCGGATATTCCGCGCTTGCTTGCAAAATTAGACGAAGGCTACGACCTCGTCAGCGGCTGGCGCAAAGATCGCAAGGATAACCGTCTCACCCGCACGATCCCGTCGAACGTCGCCAACTGGTTGATCTCCGCTGTCACCGGCGTTCGCCTGCATGATTTTGGTTGCACGCTCAAAGCCTATCGCCGCGAAGCGCTGGGCGGGTTCCGTTTATACGGCGAGATGCACCGTTTCATCCCCGTGTTCGCGCATTCGGTCGGCGCGCACATTACCGAAATTCCAGTCAACCACCACCCGCGTCAATTCGGCAGGGCAAACTACGGCTTGGACCGAACCGTGAAAGTCATCCTCGATCTGTTCACCGTGAAGTTCTTGCTCAATTATTCCCATAAACCCATCCGTTTATTCGGCGGCGCGGGCGCGGGATTGATGCTCCTGGGTATGGTTGATCTCGGGTATGTGTTTATCCGTCGGATGTTTTTTGGCGTGCCTGCGTCCACGTCGCCTTTATTGTTGATCGGGGTGATGTTCGTAATTTTAGGGTTTCAATCCATCCTCATGGGCTTGATCGCCGAATTGCTCGCGCGCACGTATCACGAATCGCAAGCCAAGACGACTTACACTTTACGAGAGATCATCCAGGGGAAAAAGAAGAAAAAATGATCGGCTGGTTTTCCAGAAACAAAAACTTACTCTTGCGCCTATTCGGCACAGCCTTGGCGGTTGTGTTGATCGTTCTCCTCATCGAGCGCGAGGGTTGGGGCGAGATCACAAGTTCGTTGAAGCAAATTTCATTTCCCGTTTTTTCGTTAGCATTGTTATCGTTGTTGATCTCACGTCTATTCGTTATCTTGCGTTGGCATGTTTTACTCTGTTCGGGCGGCGTCGCCATTCCATTTTCAAGAACCGCACAATTGACTCTCACCGGTTTGTTCGCCTCCAATTATTTGCCCACCACTATCGGCGGCGACGTTGTGCGTTTGGCTGGCGCCATGCGTCTCGGCTATGATCGCGCGGTCTGCCTTGCCTCCATCGCGGTAGACCGCGTCATTGGCATGGCGGGTATGTTTTGCGCCTTGCCGTTTGGGTTGATTCCCGCGTGGAGCGCGTTAGGCTCTTCCAATTTCACGATCGTCTCCGCGACTCCCCTTGTCGCAAAAATAAGCGACTTCATCCGCCGCACGCTTCATTCGTTTTCCATTTGGCTCAAACAACCGACTGCGTTGCTCTTCTCCCTCTTGTATACATGGGGCAATATGATTTTTATCTTTGCCTCGTTGTACATCCTCATTGAAGGACTGGGCGAATACGTTTCCTACGCGCTGGTCGCGGGCATTTGGAGTCTCGCTTACTTTGTCACTCTCATTCCAATCTCGATCAACGGCTATGGCGTGCAGGAACTCTCGCTCACGTTTTTATTTTCACGCGTCGCGGGTCTTACTCCTGCTACCAGCCTCACCGTTGCCGTGTTGATTCGCATCGTCTTTCTTTTGGCAAGTTTGCCGGGCGCGGCATTTCTCCCATCTGTGTTATCCGCCATGTCCGACCCGAATGTAAACTCCTCCGAGGAATCGCCCTGACCATGCGCATCCTCGTTTTGAATCACGAATTTCCGCCGATCGGCGGCGGCGGCGGGCGCGCGGCGGAAAGCATCTGCGCCGCACTCGCCAAGCGCGGACGCGAGATCGCTGTGTTGACCTCCCACTTCAAAGATCTACCGCGCCAAGAACAACGGGATGGATATTCCATCGTTCGGATTCCCGCCCTGCGGACTCAACCCTTCCGTGCCAGTTTTCTCTCCATGGTCGCTTACGTTCTTTCCGGACTTTGGGTTGGGCTCCGACTCGTCCGCGTTTTTCGCCCAGACGTGATTCACGTCCACTTTGCCGTGCCTGCCGGCGCGTTGGCGTGGGCGCTTTCCCGTTTGACAAAAATTCCCTACGTGTTGACAGCCCACCTCGGCGACGTGCCCGGCGGCGTCCCCGAAAAAACGAAAGATTGGTTCCGTTTGGTTTTCCCGATCACGCGTTGGATTTGGCGCGACGCAAGCGCCCGCGTTGCCGTCAGCGAGTTCACGCGCGGGCTGGCGCTCAAGCATTATGGGGAAGAAATTCTCGTCATCCCCAACGGCGTGGAAGTAAATTCTGCAAAGCCATCTTCGATTCAAATCAACGAACCGCCCGTCATTGTCTTTGCCGGTCGCTTCATGGAACAGAAGTCTCCGTTACAAGTTGTTCAAACCTTGAATGAAATCAAAAACCTTGCATGGAAGTGCATCATGATTGGCGACGGACCGTTGATGCCCGATGTGAAAAAATCCATCGCTGAACTCGGCTTGGAAGATCGGTTTGCCTTACCCGGCTGGGTGACGCCTGACGAGGTGATGGAATATTTCGGCAAAAGCGACATCCTCTTCATGCCCTCGCTTTCGGAGGGACTGCCGGTTGTCGGTGTGCAAGCGCTGGCAAAAGGACTCGCCATCGTTGCCAGCCGCATCGGCGGGTTTGTTGATCTTGTGGATGAGGGTCAAAACGGATATTTGATCGAAACCGGGAAGAGGGCGGGCTATAAAACAAGGTTACAAGAAGCGCTCCAAAATCCCAGCCGCCTGTTATCATTGCGCCAAGCGAGTTTAGAAAAAGCAAAATCGTTCGAGATCAGCCGTATTGCAGAACGTTACGAAGCGATATTCGAGCAGATCGTCAATGACAAAGTTAGTGTGAAAGGAAAACAATGACCGGCAAACAAACTGTACTCTTAACGGGCGGAAACGGCTTCATCGGAACGAACCTCGTGCGCTTGCTCGTCGCGAGCGGACAATACCGCGTCGTCAACCTCGACGCACTGACCTACGCCGCCAACCCGCTCTCGCTGGCAGATTTGGACGGCAATTCCGATTATGTTTTCGTAAAAGGCAGCATCGCCGACCGCGAACTTGTTTCCTCGTTGTTCAAGGAATATCAACCCGCTGGCGTGATGAATCTCGCCGCCGAATCGCACGTGGACCGCTCCATCGTCAACGCGGAGGATTTCATCCAGACGAACGTAGTCGGCACGTTCACATTGCTCGAAGCCGCGCGCGCCTACTGGAACGAATTGCCGGAGGAGCGGAAGAAATCTTTCCGCTTCCTCCACGTTTCGACGGATGAGGTGTTCGGCTCGCTGGGCGCGGACGGCTACTTCACCGAAGAGACCCCTTACGCGCCGAACTCGCCCTATTCCGCATCAAAAGCCGCGAGCGATCATTTTGTGCGCGCTTTCCATCACACGCACGGCTTGCCGACGGTCGTCACCAACTGTTCGAACAATTATGGTCCATATCAGTTCCCGGAGAAGATGATTCCGTTGATGATTCTCAACGCGTTATCGGGCAAGAATTTGCCGGTCTATGGCGACGGCTCGAATGTGCGCGACTGGCTGTATGTGGAAGATCACTGTAAAGCGATTCAACTCGCGTTTGAAAAAGGCGCGCCGGGCGAGGTCTATGTTGTGGGCGGAGGGAACGAACAGAAAAACATTGATCTCGTGCATCAAATTTGCAGTATTTTGGACGAGGTCGCGCCGCCGGAGGAAGTCAATCATCTGCGCGAGCAGGGATTGAAAAGCTACAAAGAGTTGATCCGTTTTGTGACCGACCGCCCGGGCCACGACCGCCGCTACGCGATCGACGCGGGGAAGATTCGGCATGAGTTGGGGTGGCAGGCTGAGGTCCGGTTTGAAGCGGGTCTTCGTCGAACGATTGAATGGTATTTGCGAAATCCCGAATGGGTGGATCAAGTCAGCCGTGGCGCGTATGGCGAGTGGCTCCAGAAAAATTACGCGTGGCGCGCGGAAAAGGAGTCGAAATGAAGGGCATCATTTTAGCGGGCGGCAAAGGCACGCGGTTGTATCCGTTGACGATCGCCACAAGCAAACAGTTATTGCCAGTCTACGATAAACCGATGGTGTATTATCCGCTTTCGATGTTGATGTTGGCGGGCATCCGCGAGGTGTTGATCATTAGCACGCCGGACGCATTGCCTGCATTCCGTGAATTGTTGAAGGACGGTTCGCATTGGGGCATGAAGTTTGATTACAAAGAACAAGCCGAACCGCGCGGACTTGCCGATGCGTTTTTGGTCGGTCGCGATTTTATCGGCGACAGCCCGGTGTGTTTGATCCTCGGCGATAATATTTTTTACGGCGAGGGCATGATCTCGCTCCTGCAGAAATGCGCGGCGTTGACCGAAGGCGCGTTCATCTTTGGTTACCGCGTCACCGACCCGCAGCGTTACGGCATTGTGGAGTTCGACGCCGCTGAAAATGTGTTGAGCCTCGAAGAGAAGCCGCAGAAACCGAGATCGAATTTCGCGGTGCCAGGCATTTATTTTTACGATAATCAAGTTGTGAAGATGGCTGAGAAGGTGAAGCCTTCCGCGCGCGGCGAGATCGAGATCACCGATTTGAACAAGTTGTATCTCGAACAGGGACAGTTGAAGGTCAAGGTGTTCGGTCGCGGTGTGGCGTGGTTGGACGCCGGAACGCACGAGTCGCTTTTGCAAGCCGCAATGTTCATCGAAGCGATTCAGAACCGGCAGGGGTTGATGATCTCATGCCCCGAAGAGATCGCCTATCGCATGGGCTTCATTGACGTAAACCAACTGCAAAAACTTGGCGAAGCCTTGAGCGGCAACAGTTACGGCGAGTATCTGCTCGATATTGCCGAAAAGATGCGTAACAGGGTAAGGCAATGACACGACCCTTCGATTTCAAAGAGGGCGACGGCTTTTCGTTCGAACGATTCATCTCGGCGGAGGATGTACATCGCTTCGCGGACGCAGTCGGCGATTTAAACCCGGTTCACCTCGACGAGCAGTTTGCCGCCGCCACCTCGTTCAAAAAACGCATCGTCCACGGCGCGTTCCTTGCTGGGTTAATCTCGAAAGCGCTGGGTATGGATTTCCCCGGCGAAGGCACGATCTACATCTCGCAAAATTCGGTCTTCAAACGTCCGGTCTTTGTAGATTCGACCGTGAAGGTGGAAGTGAAGGTGACGCAAGTCAACGCCGAGAAGCGGCGGCTTGTTTTGGATACAACGGTTCTTAATTCGGACGGGAAAGCCTGCCTCGCCGGTTCAGCCGAAGTGTGGATTCCAGAATAACGACTCATTTGTCCATGAAAAAGATCGCATCCATCGTGGGGGCAAGACCCCAGTTCATCAAAGCCTCGGCGGTTTCGCGCGCGCTTGCCGGGAAATTCGACGAGATCATGATTCATACCGGTCAGCATTACGACGCGGAGATGTCCGATCAGGTCTTTGCTGAGTTGGAAATGCGCGCGCCGGATTTCAATCTTGGCATTGGAGGGGGAAGTCATGGAAGCCAAACCGGTTTGATGCTTATCGAACTCGAAAAAGTGATCGCTAAAAGCAAACCCGATTGTATTCTCGTGTATGGCGACACCAACTCCACATTGGCGGGCGCGCTGGTGGCGGCAAAAGCGGGAATCAAACTCGCTCACGTTGAGGCAGGCTTACGGTCGTTCAACCGAACGATGCCCGAGGAGGTCAACCGCGTGTTGACCGATCGCGTCTCGGATATTTTGTTCTGCCCCACCGACGCGGCGATCCAAAATCTGCAGAACGAGGGCATCACGCGAGGCGTTTATCGCGTGGGCGATGTGATGTACGACACGCTGTTGCATAACCGAACGCTTGCCCGGAATCGAATGTCCATTTTGCCGCAATTAGGCGTGGAGAAAAAGAAGTATGCGCTGGCGACCGTCCATCGCGCGGGGAATACGGACGACCCCGCCCGCTTGAAATCCATTTTGGACGCGCTGAGCGCCCTGCCCCTGCGGGTGATCTTTCCGGTTCACCCGCGGACTCGGAACTTGATCAACGAGTGGAAGTTTTCCACCAGCCCCAACGTGACTCTGACCGCGCCACTCGGTCCGCTCGAGATCGTCAAACTGCTCGAATTTGCCGACTGCTTGTTGACCGATTCGGGTGGGATGCAAAAGGAAGCCTACTTGCTCGGCGTGCGGTGCATTACCCTGCGCGAAGAAACCGAATGGGTGGAGACGGTTTCCGCTGGCTGGAACAGCCTGGCGGGGGTGGATGCGAAGAAAATCCTGAACTTGTTCGAGAGTTGGCGTCCGGTGGGCGAGCGTCCCGCGTTGTATGGCGATGGTCACGCGGCGGAGCAAATCGCCGAAATTTTGTCGTCTGAACTGACGTAATCTGAAGAAGACGCGTTAGGGGAGTTGCGCTTGACAAGCGTTGATTTCTGTGCGAGAATTCAAAAAATGAATGCTCAAGCCATGACAGAGATCAAAGAACACGAATACTCCCTACTGAATGAAATCGCGCAAGATTCTCTCGTTACGCAGGCGAACCTTTCGGACCGCCTGGGAATTGCCGTTGGCAGCGTCAACTGGTACATCAAGCGGCTGATCAGTCGAGGCTGGGTGAAAGTTTCACATTTGGATCGCACCCGGCTGAAATACGATCTCACCGCGGACGGGATGGCTGTTTTCACCCAACGCGCCTTGAACTACGCCCGCGACTCGCTCAAGGTGTATGGCGGCTTGCGTGAGCAGGCAAAATCGCTGGTGAAAGAATTAAGACAGGATGGAATCCAGCGTGCCTATATTGACGGAAACGATGAAATGATGGATATCCTGCGCTTAACCTGTATCGAGGCAGGAATCCAATTGCTCGATTCGCCTAACGGTATCGTTTTGAAGGCGGCTGGTCAGGGGTATCGGGTGGTGAAGAAAAACAACAAGGAAAGGGCAGACTAATGGGAATCCGTATCCATCCAACGGCAGAAGTTTCAGATAAGGCCGAGATCGGCGAAGGCTCGAGCATCTGGCATCACGCGCAGGTGCGCGAGGGTGTGAAAATTGGAAAGAACTCGATCATCGGCAAAGGCGTATACGTGGATGCCGGTGTGCCGATCGGCGATAACGTGAAAATTCAAAATTACGTTTCGGTCTATCACGGTGTTGCCATCGAAGACGGCGTCTTTGTGGGACCGCACGTCTGCTTCACGAACGACATGCGCCCGCGCGCGGTCAACCCGGATGGCTCGCTCAAAGCCGCGGACGATTGGGTGTTGAGCGAGACGCGTATCAAAAAAGGCGCTGCGCTCGGAGCCAACTCCACGATTCGATGCGGCATCACCATCGGCGAGTGGGCAATGGTCGGTTCGGGAAGCGTGGTGACGAAAGATATCCCTGCCCATGGATTGGTCTTCGGCAACCCGGCGAAATTACGCGGCTTCGTCTGCGCGTGCGGCGAGATGTTCGAGAAAGATTCGCAGGCTGACAGCGCGGTGAAATTGAAATGTCCAAAGTGCGGACGTACACATCAAGTATCTTTGAAGGAATGGGAGACAATCCAATGATTCACATGGCAAAACCCCAAATGGGGGCGGAAGAAAAGCAAGCTGTACTCGAAGTTTTAGATTCAGGCATCATCGCGCAGGGACCGCGCGTGAAGGCGTTCGAGGAGGGCTTTGCCGCGATGTGCGGCGTGAAGCACGCGATTGCCTCCTCATCCGGCACGACCGCCTTGCACCTCGCCATGCTCGCGCACGGAATCGGCGAGGGCGATGAGGTGATCACCTCCGCGTTCACGTTCATCGCCTCGGCGAATAGCGTGTTGTTCACCGGCGCGAGGCCCGTATTCGTGGATATTGACCCGCGCACGTTCAACCTCGACCCTGAAAAAATCGAAGCTGCCATCACGAAGAAGACGAAAGCGATTCTGCCCGTTCATTTATACGGCTTGTCCTGCGACATGGACCCGATCATGAGAATCGCGGAGAAACACGGCTTGGCGGTCATCGAAGACGCGTGTCAGAGTCATGGAGCGGAATACAAAGGCAAGAAGGTCGGCTCGTTTGGGACCGGCACGTTCTCGCTATACCCAACCAAAAACATGACCTCTGCCGAGGGCGGCATGATCACGACGAACGACGCGGCGATTGACGAACTGTGCCGCGTCCTGCGCCAGCATGGGATGCGCGTGCGTTATTATCACGACATGCTCGGTTACAACTTCCGCATGACGGACATCCACGCCGCGATTGGGTTGGCGCAACTGCATAAGTTGGAGAAGTTCAACGCGCAACGGCGCTCGAATGCCGAATTCTTGAGCGCCAACTTGAAGGGCGTCCGAACGCCGTTCGCCCCCGAAGGGCAGACGCATGTCTTCCATCAATATACGGTGCGAGTCCCGAACGGCAAACGCGACGCGTTGCGCGCGTATCTGAACGAAAATGGCGTCGGCTCGGAGGTGTATTATCCGGTGCCGATCCACAAGCAAAATTTTTACGTGAAAGATCTAGGCTACAACGATAGCTTGCCTGAAACCGAATTTGCTACGACGGAAGTGTTGTCGTTGCCGGTGCATCCCGCGTTGAGCCCTTCCGATCTTGAAACCATCGTTGGCGCGGTTAACGATTTTATGGAGAAGAACGGATGAAAGTCGCGGTCATTGGCGTTGGTATGATGGGCAGGCATCATGCCCGCGTCTATAGCGAACTCCCTGAAGCGGATTTGGTCGCGATCTCGGATTCCGATTCGATCCGCGCCGATTCCACCGCGTCACGCTTTGGTATTCGCGCCTACACCGATCATCGTGAAATGTTGGAAAAAGAAAAACCGGACGCGGTCTCTGTTGTTGTGCCGACCGCCCTGCATGAAACGGTGGCAATGGACGCGTTGGACGCCGGTTGTAACATCTTGATCGAAAAACCGATCGCGGCGACTCTTGACGAGGGCGCGCGCTTGATCGAAAAAGCCCATGCGCTGAAAAAACAATTGATGATCGGTCACGTGGTGCGCTTCGACCCGGCCTTGCACGCGCTCAAGCAAAAATTGGACGCAGGCGAACTCGGGCGCATCTATCAAATTTTTTGCCGCCGCGCCGGTCCGTTCCCGGCGCGTATCCAGGATGTGGGCGTGGTGATTGATCTCGCGCCGCACGATGTGGACATCATGCGTTTCCTCGCGGGTAAAGACCCCACGCGCGTCTACTCCGAGATCGAACAGCGCATCCACACCGACCACGAAGATTTGCTGTGGGCAACACTGCGTTTCCCCGACGGGATCATCGGCGGACTCGAAATCAACTGGCTCACGCCGACGAAGATCCGCGAAGTGTGCGTGTTGGGCGAGCGCGGCATGTTCCGCGCTGACGCGCTAACGCAGGATCTGTACTTTTACGAAAACTCGCTTGTCAACGATGTGCAGTGGGCGACGCTCCAAACCATCAAAGGCGTAAGCGAGGGCAGTATGACGCGTTACGCCATTCCGCGCTTCGAACCGTTGAAAGCGGAACTGCAAGCGTTTCTCAAAGCCTTGCAGGATGGAACCCCGGTTCCCATTACCGGGGAGGACGGACTCGCCGCCCTCAAAATTTCTCTTGCCTTGGTTGAATCGGGGCATTCGCATCAGGTGGTTGATTTACAATGAATTTAAACGAACTCAGCGCTCGTCTTGAAAATAAATCCGCGAAATTGGCGGTCATCGGACAGGGATATGTCGGCTTGCCGGTTGCCGCGTTGTTTGCCGATAAAGGCTTCGACGTGCTTGGCGTGGATGTTTTGCCCGAACGAGTTGCGAAGATCAATAAGGGACTGAATCCCATTGAAGGGAAAGAACCCGGGTTGGCGGAGTTGTTAAAAACCGTCGTTACCTCGGGTCGTTTGCGTGCCACGACCGATTACAACGAGTTGGCCGACCGCGATGCTTTTATCCTTGCCGTTGAAACGCCGGTGGACGATAACCACATTCCGCGCTATGAGGCGTTGCGCGCCGCGCTTTCCAGCCTGGCTGGAGTTATGAAAGACGGCGCGTTGGTCATTATCGAATCCACGATTGCGCCGCGCACGATGCACGATCTGGTGTTGCCGTTGCTCGAAGAAAAAAGCGGTAAGAAGTTGAATGAAGGATTTTATCTGGGTAACTGCCCCGAGCGCGTGATGCCCGGTAAATTGCTCAAGAATCTCAGGACAATGAGTCGCGTCGTCGGTGGGATGACGCCTGAAACTTCGGAAACGATGATCGCCTTGTATAAAAATATCGTCGAAGCCGATCTCGACCCGGCGGATTGCATCACGGCTGAGTTGGTGAAAACTGTGGAAAACGCCTATCGCGATGTGCAGATCGCTTTTGCCAACGAGGTGGCGCTGGTAGCGGAAGCCGCAGGCGGCGATGTGTGGAAAGTGCGCGAACTGGTGAATAAAAGTCCCCAGCGGCAGATGCACTTGCCCGGCGCGGGAGTCGGCGGTCATTGCATCCCGAAGGACCCGTGGCTGCTTGCGTATGGCGTGAATGGACGAGGTGTCCCGTTGCGTTTGATCCCTGCGGCGCGTACGATCAACGATTCAATGCCCCTGCATATGGTCAAGTTGTTGGAAAGCGCGCTCGCAACCTTGAATAAGCCCATCCTTGATTCGCGCATCGCCGTGTTAGGCTATGCTTATCTTGAAGATAGCGACGATACACGCAACAGCCCTACGCGCTCGCTGGTGGCGCGTTTGTATGAACTCGGCGCGGAACCGGTGATTCACGATCCGTGGATCGCTGAATACAATGGCGATGTCTATGAACGTGTCAAAGGCTGTGATGCGGCGGTGGTCATGGTGGCGCACAGCGCGTATAAAGAATTGGATCTGGCGAAGTTGAAGTCTGCGTTGCGACTGCCTGTGCTGGTGGATGGGAGACGAATCTTCGATTCGGATCTTGTAAATGCTACGGGATTCAAGTTCTATGAAGTGGGTAAGGGCTAGGCGTTTGGTAAATAATGATGGGCGACTACTGTATTTGGTTTGTGTAAACACGTTGAGTTCTTGGATTGCCCTATAATTACCCTTGTTTACTGATACGAGAGTTCCAGTTGAAACTTAGGAAGTCATGTCCATGAAAAGAAAATTCAATATGCAGTCAATATTTTCCGTATTGTTCTTCATGTCAGGATTTGCTGCTATTGCTTTTCAAGTGATTTGGCAAAAGGTGCTTGCCCAAATTATTGGAGTAGATTCTGTTTCTGTTGCAATCATCATAATAATTTTTATGGCAGGCTTAGGGTTTGGTACGCTGTCTGCCGCATATTTTATTGAGCGTTTTAAAGACAAACTCCTCTTTTATTACAGTGTCATAAATATCCTTATTGGCATCTACGGTTTTTTTTCACTTTGGATTATGCGTGGAGTGAATAAATTTTTGATTCTTGTTATTCCTAGTTCGGTTCTTTCTGATTTACTGATAAATTTTTTGATAATGTTCCTTCCTATTTTCCTGATGGGTATGACAACGCCCATTGTAATTGAGTTGATGAAAAACAATCTCGAGACACTTGGAAAAACAGAAGGTTTCTTTTATGGGATCAATACCTTTGGTTCGGCAGTTGGTGCGTTAGCGACAAATTTTGTGCTAATTGAATGGTTGAATTTCACCGGCACAATAAAATTAGCGTCTACGTTGTACGTAATAGTATCGCTGATAGTATTTGTCATTTATCACGGCAATAAAAATATGACGCCGGTTTATGAAGCCGGTGTAGCCATAAAGAAAAATATAAAAGGACTCGGATTTGCTTTAATTGTCCCATCGTTTCTGTTTGGTTTTTCCAGTTTGGCGTTAGAAATGATATTGTTCCGAGTTTTGAGTAACTATCTGACCATGTCGGCCCTGGTGTATCCAGTCATGTTGTCAAGTGTATTGGTGTTGATGGCGGTGGGAAACTATGTTGGAGGCCTATTGATTGACAGGGGATATGTCAATAAATCAAGACTAATCCTTCGTACTGGAATCAGTTCGCTTGTATTAATTACCGTCCCGTTTCTTATATCCCCCAGCGTCTTTGCTAGAGTTGGGGCATTGGTGTTTACAAGTTTCAACGGACAATTAGTGTCGGACATTCCCTATGCCCGAATTGGGGACCCTGATCCCTTTATTTCTTTTTTCTTTTCATTGGTTTTTATGATTGGTATGTTGCCTTTAGCAAGTTTATTCCCAATTATTGCCCGTATTTCTACTACTGATATTGGGGTTGCAGGAAATCGATTTGCTTTTGTGTTATTTTGGTATACAGTCGGAAATATTCTTGGTTCTTTCCTCACGGGATTATTTTTCTTTGAGTGGTTTGGTACGATTGGCTCTCTCGTGATTATCTTAGCATTAATATCGTTAGGTATATCCAGTCTATTGTCATCGCAGCGGGAAAAATCTGACGGCTTGTATATAAAACAAATAGCAACGTTGGGGGTCGTCTTGGGGATATGTTTTCTAGTGATTCCTCGAGATTACTATATGCGTTTTAAGTTAGGCGACTATAAACCAGTTAAAACTTATGAAGGGCGAAACGGAGTCGTCACAGTTATTCCTACGGATAGGTTTTATACAATTATTGATATGTTTCGGACAGCTTCTGCTTCAGCAATTGTTAGGGATCCGGAGCCTTATGAACAATATGAAGCTTGGCGTTGGAATATGTCGCAAATGATGGCGTTGGACCCTGCCTTTCGACCCAAGCGGGTTTTGATAATTGGATTAGGCCATGGCTATTTGGTTAATGCGTTATTGGATTATGACTTTGTTGAGGAAATAATAATTGTTGATATTTCTGACGAAATCGTACGCGCTGTAAAAGATTATACAGGTACTCCTTATCAGCGAATGTTTAATGATCCAAGAGTGAAAATTGTCATTGATGATGGAAGACGCTATGCGCAAAAAGCCTTGGTTTTAGGAGAACGTTTTGATTTGATTCAGAACAAAGTTAATGAGCCTTGGCATAGTGGGTCTGCGAGTCTTTTTACGGTGGAGTTCTTTAATGTCTTACATGATCTGTTAACGCCCAATGGTTATATAGCTGTTCGGCCAAAAGTAGGTCATGCGGTTGATGCATTAGAGATTTTTGAGTCTGTCATATGGCCTTCTGGCGACTACCATATGTATTTTGGACGAAATCAGAACATCATATTTAATGAGGCGGTAGTCACCGACGATATTTATTCAGAATACTTTGCTACAACACCGGGTTTTGACAACGCTAGCGATTCTGATTCCAGAGATTCGGAGATGGCGGTTGTCATACTTCACTCGGGCGATTTGGTTGGGTATCGGAACAATACAGACGATCATCCTGTTTTTGAATATTACTGGATAAATGACATTACTCACCAATATATGAATCCGAGGATTGATATTTCTCTAGATCAAAGCAATAATGTTGTTTTACTTCCTGTGTATTTGCGCAAATGAACCATAATGATAGGGTTTTTGATAGCGTTTAGCTTTGATGCGCTATTTTCTGTCTAAAGCGTCTAGTGGAAAATTACTCAGATCCAATCTCTTGATTTTTACAATCTCGTTTATGCGTGTTAGGGCTTTCCAGTAAACAACATGGAGGACAAAATGCTTAAAGGAAAAACAGTGGCTGTAGTAGTCCCTGCGTATGAGGAAGAATTACTGATAGGGCGCGTCATTGATACGATGCCCGATTATGTAGATAACATTGTGATCGTTGACGATTGCAGTAAAGATAGAACGGCGGAAATAGTCGAAGGCTATGTTGCCAGGTCTTCGGGAAAAGTAACGCTTCTGCGCCATGAGGTAAACCAGGGAGTTGGCGGCGCGATCGCTACCGGGTATAAATGGTGCCGGGATCATGATATAGATGCGGCAGTCGTCATGGCTGGCGATGCGCAGATGGACCCGGACGATCTGCCAGCCATCCTGGAGCCTGTGCTGGAAGATCGAGCAGATTATTCCAAAGGCAATCGTTTGATCACCGGAGACGCGTGGAACAAGATTCCGAAGGTTCGATATCTCGGTAACTCCATGCTCTCGTTGCTGACCAAGATCGCTTCAGGTTATTGGCATATTGCCGATTCGCAAACCGGTTATACTGCCATCAATAAGAAAGCCCTGCGCCTGATCGATTGGGATCAAATGTATAAACGCTACGGCCAGCCAAACGACCTGCTCGTGAGGTTAAATATTATTAATTTACGAGTAAGCGACGTAGAGGTTAAACCCGTGTATAACATTGGCGAAAAAAGCGGTATTCGACCCATTCGCATTATTCCCAGAATGACGTTGCTGATCTCCAGGTTGTTCTTGTACCGTATGGTTCAAAAATATATCATTCGAGATTTCCACCCGTTGGTGTTGTTTTACCTGGCTGGATTCCTGTTCTTTTTGTTCGACCTATTTTTTCTAGTTCGTTTTTTTGTGTTGTGGTTTCGACTGGGCGCTGTGCCTGAAATCACCGCCCTCTTTTTGTTGTTTTGCACCTTCTCGAGTTTATTGTTCATCTTGTTTGCAATGCTGTTCGACATGGAATATAACCGTGACCTAAACGGGGGACGATAGGCGCGTCATTTTTTTAGAAGATGAAACTATTTTCAAAACAATCCGGTTATTCTATTGCGGCAGGCGTTTTTCTGGTTCTTGTAGTTTTGGCTATTAACTATTCTCTTCATGAGGAAAGGGAGCAAAAAGAGGGCGCTGCCGAGACTTCGTTTGAGCAAGATTACAATAACTTACTTGGAACATTCTCAGTTGAGTATCCGGGGCGCGGGGTTTTAGATTACCCCGGAAATGTATCTGCTGACTACGCCAAATCCTATGCTATGTTTTTGAGCGCCGAACTGTTACGCGCGCAAAACGAACCGTATTTCCAATTATCCGACGGAGCGAAAAACGCCGGATATTGGTTGCTGGATCATGCCGATGTGGATCAAGACGGCGTCATTGGATGGGGATTGCCTGTAGCCTGGGATGCCTATGGAGACGGCACGGTAAATCCGCCGGACACTATTTACACAATTACAACGGCAATCGCTATTAACAGCTTATTGGATTGGCTGGAAATGGATCCCAACGCCCCGGCAGATTGGATCGTTTCGACCGTTGACGCGGCTTTTCAGCCTTTCCTCGAGCCAGGCAGGATAACTCCCAATGGCTTGTTGGTTTACTCCCTGTCCAGTTACGACCAACAATACGATACGTATAACCCGGCGGCATATATGGCAGGTCAGATGCAACGGTTCAGCGGGATTACTTCGGACGATGTCCAGCGGCGACGACTTCGTTCAGTAGCCGATCGCGTGATGAGCGCTTTATTGAAAGACAAGCGGACCGACCCGGATGGGGGGTGGTACTGGCTATACAGTGTGAATGAAAGCAGTCCGAATGATGCGGCTCACGCTTTATATATCGTTGATGGCATTTATCAGTACCTGCTTCATGATGGAACGCTGGCAAAAGAGTTTGTTTGGATCGACGTTGTCCGCCACATCGATCTTTTTTATTCTCCCAAGGATCAAACCTGGCTCCGTTTCCCCCAGATCTCGCCCGCTTCGTCCAAAGAACCGCCGCGCCTATATGAAGTTGGAATGTTGTTGCATTTCATGGGAAGGATGGGAAATCAGGCGGAAGGGCTGTCTCTTTTTCGGTTTGCGCTAGCCGCCTATCGCTTGCCCGACGGCACGTACGCGAAATTCCCCGTCGCAACCTATGGCGCAGACAAACCGCAGGTGATCAACGAATACATGTCGTATTTGCTTTACGGATGGAGTTCGTTTCTGTTTTCCTCACCGGTGTATGCTTCATTACCTGCCCGGACAATGGATCTATCGCAAGCGAGTATGTTCCCTAGTATGGATGCGAGCCAGCCGGTTCTGGTTCCATTTACTTTCTTTGATACCGCAGATTTTGATATTGATTTGGAATTCAATGTGAGCGGGTTGGAAGGAAACCTGATCGTTAATGACCGAAAATTTCATCTTCCCGCGCGAACTCTCCCTCTGAAAATAATACAGTGGGACCCGACTCGACTGATCGTCTTTACTCGCGAACTGTGGACCAACCAAACCCAGGTTTGGGCGCTGGATGTGGACTCGGGGGCATTTCAACCAATCCCTTTGCCGGCGGCGTTGAACGCTTCCATGTTCCGACAGGCGGTTTTATACAATGGGCACATTGTCTTTATCCTTTTTGATCCCATTGAGAAAACAAATTACTTTTATCGTCTTTTGCCAACGGATCAAGATGAAGCGCCGGTCCGGTTTGACGAGAGCTTCAAAGAAGAGTTTTTCATAGATGAGATTTATGGATACCGCCAACAGCCGCATATCCTGGTTTCAGAGTTCGACGGGCAACTTTATTTTTGCTCAGATTCTGTTCTGTATGTGTATAAATACGCTCCCGGCGCAGGAGAAACGTCGGTCCTAAACGCTTCCTTCTTGCCGAACCATTACAGGGCGCTCGAAGTTGCCTCTGACGAGGATGGTATTTACGCCCTCTACAAAGATATTGATTATTCCGCAAACGAGCCGGACGCGAAAGAAGCCTCGCCGTTTGTGTTGCACAACCTCGCCGATCAAACGATCGTTCGCGATGATTTTGCCGATCGTATTCCGTATCGACTGCGCGTCATGGACGGTACGCCCCAGGTTTCTTATGTCCAAACGCAACTGGATATGGTTGATCTGTTTTTGTGGGACATGCGCAATATGCCTGCCTCGGGGATGATGAGCGCGGGCGTGAACAATTTCGAAGGGGAAGTGGTGTGGACCCAGTCTTATTATTTGAACGCCTTTATTGACGTTCTGGGCGGGACTTCGGACTATCGCACAGCCTCGCCTTTGAGTTCCATAAAACCCCAAATCAAACGCCGATTAGATTTTGAGATGGCTTTGCTCGACAAGATGTTGATGGAAGGACCCGGTCTGTTGTGTAAGACCTTTACCGTAGATCGTAGTCCTGTGCTTCATGCGGTCCAGACGGGAAAATTCCTGCTATTAATGAAGCGCTATCGAGAACTTCCCAATCCAATATATCTAAAGAGCTATTTGGGATTTCGCCGACAGGTTATTAATTTGAATGGACACATCGAGGTTCTTGCGCGGGCTGAAGCAAACGATCGGTGGTTGAATGAAGGCAGATACTATCTAATGTGGCCCAAAGGTTCGGCATTCTGGGCAGATGGTGTGGGAATTCCCTACAACCATCAAAACATGTGGGCGGCTGGCGTCTTATTCGACGAAAAAAGCGAAAATCTGCCTGAAAATGTTCAACAAGCCGTTATGGATATCAGTACTCAGGTTCTTGAGTATGAGGGATTTCTTGACCTTATCCCAAAAAACAGTAACTGGTATTCTAATTCTACGGGATATTTCGAATGGCATTATTGGTGGGGGCAGGCTAGAGCAGGCTGGAGCGAAACGGACCACGTTTCTCAAAATACGCCTGCCTGGAGCGGGGACGGGGACAATATCGCGCTCCCGGTGTATCGGACATTCGACGCCATCGCGATTTTAGTCGCAGGTGAACATGGCGCTCAAATTTTACCCGCTGGAATTGTGGAATATTTTAGAAAAGGAGTCGAGGAAGATGGTTTGGAGTTATTTCTTTCCTCCTATCTGGCGCGTTATGGCAATGTGCCGGAAGTAAGCCCGGAACTCGCCGGTAAATACTTGCGTTTTGCGAACCAGCCGGATCTACGCAATGCAATTTGGTCGTATCAATATCTATATGAACATATCACTATGCCTGACTCGTCAGTCAGGTCAGAACCTCTCCAGGTAATCCGTGTAGGGATTTTTGCATTGGATGTTCTCCTCGTTTTTTTCTCTGCATTGATTCTAAGCGCGCTTTTTAAGATTGATCAGCCTATTCCGTGGATCATTGGCATATATCTATTTGGTTACGCGATCATTGTTTTAACGGTGGAATTAGGGGGCGCGCTCTCCATCCTTAACAGTAAAGCGTTTTTTCTTGTTAGTCATTCACTGTTCCTGGTCGTTTTGGCTCTTTTATGGTTGCGTGGAAAGCCTCGCTCTTTGTGGGCGCCGCTCCAGCGGCTCTCGCTGGATAGAACATCTGTATGGCGTTCAGTTCGAATGCATTGGGATATGTGGATGTTTGCCATTGCTTGCGGCATTGCGTTCTTATTTCTCGGATATTCGAACCTCGTTTTACCGCAAAAAATTGACGATGTTGTAACAGCTCACTTGGCGCGGGTCGGGTATTGGCTACAACATGGCAACCTCTTCCCGTGGCCCGCAGACACCTATCAACTCGCGCAACTTATCTATCCTCTCAATGCGCAAGCGCAAGTATTCTGGAGTTTGTTGTTCCTTCGGACCGATCAACTGGCAGGGTTTTCGCAATGGATCGTCTTGCCGATCGCTCTGCTAAACGTCTATGGTTTTTCGCGGCTATTGCGCCTCGAGCGCAGGTGGTCCGTCGCCTCTGCCTTGCTGTGTTTTTCACTGCCAAATGTTTACCTTCAAAGCCTGAGCGCCATGACCGATTTAGTAAGCGCGGCTCTTTTTCTCAGCGTAGTTTATTTACTTCTTCTGGGGTTGACTTTAAGACACACTAGTATATTGATATTATCCGGCTTAGCGCTTGGTCTTGCCTTAGGTACGAAACAGACCATATTTTTTGCTTTGCCCGGCTTATTGTGTGTCCTCTTATATATATGGGTCACGCGGAAGGAAGTTGTTGGACACTTGTTGTCCTGGGCTGGGGCGTCCCTCGGAGCATTCCTTTTGGCAGGCGCTTATGTGTATGCGCTCAACTATTATTGGTGGGGAAGTCCGTTGGGACCTGCCGCCACATACCAGGGGTTTACACAGCGAGATTCGGCGCTGTCCCTAATGGATCTTTTTACCCGATTAATCGAAACGATGAAGAGTTTGCTGAGCGTAATCTTTCAGATTGATTGGCTGAGTTGGAACTTTGATGGAAATGTTTGGCCGGGACCAGCGTTACTCATTTTGATCGTTTTTGCCTTAATCTATATTGGTTTTTTACTCCAAGACGGCGATAAAAATCTAACCGCCTATTCCCTATTTGGCATTGCCTTGATAGACGCCCTGATACTTCTGGCTGTTCGTGATTTTACCGGCTCATTATCTCGTTACCTGATCGTCTCCATTGTATTGACCATTCCCCTCGGCGTTGCAGGGATCGTTCGCGTTGTTCGGAAATTGGACGAGGGAGACGACGCCCGCGGATTGCGGTCTGTAAGTGATGGACAATGAAACGATTCATGTCTCGACATAAGATGAAGCTATTTTTTTGGGGAATGTTGCTGGGACTCCCGGTCGTATTAAGTTTTTCGGGACATTTTTTTGATTTTTGGCTGCGGACGGTCAAAGTAAAAATTCTCATCTTGACAACGCTGACCCCATTCATGGGATTATTGATCGGTTTTCTTCTTTCTTTGCTGAAAATTTCGAGGCGTACTTCTGTCGCTTTAGGACTTTCCCAATCGCTACTCTTGATGTTTTTTGTGTCTGGGGTCATCCCAAAATATTTCGAGCGTTTTCCCTTTCCTGCGGGCGCTTTTCCCACCTATACTTTATCCGTCATTGCCGAGGGCGGAAAAAACGTACGCACCTCTGCGGAGCATATAAAACTCATCCGGGTCATGGTGCAATATCCAAAACGGGATGAAGTGGCGCTTATAAGAAAGAGGGAATGCATGAGTGAGTGGGCGCAACTGAATGACGGATCGTATTTTATTGACGACTCTCCCGGCGCCGAACACCGGTGTGTCTTTTCGACGAACCCCGGCGCTGAAGTCAAGCTTGTGTTTGAAACCTCGCCGGAAAGCGGCCAAGTTCAAGTTGTTTTTCAGGCAGAGAACTCGTTGATCATTGATCGTGTGAGTTACAATTTGCACTCTTCCTCAACTACTCGAAAAACGCTTCACCTCCTAGCTCCTGAAAGTAATTTGACGTTGTTGGTTAAATTTCTGGATATTTTATCGTCAATTATTCTCGTTGAACTGGTTGCCGTAATTGTCATTGTAACCGTTCTTTATACATCTAACTCTAGCCAAACATTTTTCTTGTTACCTATGATGTTGTTGGGTATTGGGAGCCTGATATACTTGGTTCTATTCCCTGTTATAAGCGGATATACGATTGCCAAGGATCGTTATGATTTTCAATTCGCGGAATGGCCCCAATTTGAACATATGGTCCGTGATGTCAATCGCTATGTTCCAGAAGATGCGTCGCTGGTGATCATCTATCCCGGAAAGTATCCAGTGTCGCCTCTGTTTGGCCCAGAGTATGCCCGCCGCCTGCTTCCCCAATACCCTGCTCCGGCAACGGTCTCGGCGGATTATTTACGTGGCTTGCAAGCCGATTATTTGCTCATGGATGCAGAATTGTTTGAAAAGGAACGGCTCGGATACGATGGACAGCTTCATTTCCTCATTTATGGAGGAGGAGAAGTGCTCTATCCATATTATTCACTAGATGGCATGTTAAACTCCGGCTTTGAGATTATTGCCTCTTGTGTGGATAAAACGTTTTGTCAGACTCGATATTATCTTTTTGAACTACTAAAATAAATTTTTGGCGTTAATGAAAACGTCCTAATCTAGGAGAATTGAAATGTGCGGTATCTTTGGTGTAATCGCTGGCAGTAACATTAAACTTTCGGCTTCTGATGCTAAGACGGCAATGGATAAATTGTTCCTTCTATCTGAGTCGCGAGGTAAAGAAGCGGCTGGCATAGCCTATTTGCATCCGGAACATATCTACGTTGCAAAGTACGCAGAGGCTGCGTCGAGCATGATCAAACGCAAGACGTATCGAAATATTTTTAGTCAAAATCATTCCGCCCAGGGTATTCATGAGAGTGTTGTGAAAGGTTATCCTATTTGCATAATGGGTCATTCGCGCTTGGTTACCAACGGAGGACGGCAGTTCCATGTTAATAACCAGCCGGTGATTGCAGGCGGAATGGTGGCTATTCATAACGGGATTATTTGTAATGTAGATGAACTCTGGATGCGAAACCCGCAATTGGATCGTTCAACACAAGTGGACACCGAAGCCTTTTTAGCATTATTTCGTAACAACTTCACCCGGACTGGTAGTTTGACGAAGGCGCTACAAGCCACGTTCGCCGATGTGGAGGGGGTAGCCTCGATGGTAATATTTTTTGAAGATCTTAATTCCGTTCTCCTCACAACCAATAACGGTTCTTTGTATATTGGCACAAATGCAAAAAATGATACCTACGTCTTTGCTTCGGAAAAGTATATTTTGTCCACATTTGTAGGCTCTCACGATATCCACCCGGCAATGCAGAATCTGTCAATTCGTCATGTTGAGCCGGGGATGGGAATACTAATTCACCTCGATACGCTTGCGCTCAATGAGTTTCGCTTTGACGTGGAATATCCTAAAGAAATATCTCTGACCTTAGCCAAATCTCCACGAAATGTCGTTGACCTTTCTCTGCCTGGCTCTGAGGATACCCAGTCCCTCCCTGTGGCTGGAGAAGGTCCATATGTTTTGCCTGCTCATTTTGTCGATGAATTTCCGAAAAATAAAAAAGCGATCGATTCTCTGCGGCGTTGCACAAGATGTATACTGCCTGAGACGATGCCTTTTATCCAGTTTGATGATGAGGGTGTTTGTAACTACTGCCGGAACTATCAACCAATCTCTTCGTTGGGTGTGGATACCCTAAAGGAAAAGCTAGAATCTCAGCGTAAGAATAATGGCGAGCCCGACTGCTTAGTTGCCTTTAGCGGCGGGCGCGATTCCAGCTATGGAGTCCATATTCTTAAGACTGTTTTAGGCATGAATCCAATAACTTACACTTATGATTGGGGAATGATCACAGATCTAGGCCGTCGAAATCAGATGCGTATTTGCGGAAAGTTAGGCATTGAAAATATTCTTGTGTCTGCAGATATTGTCCGTAAAAGAAAAAATATACGCAAAAATGTGCTGGCGTGGTTGGAAACTCCAGACCTTGGCACAGTTCCACTGTTTATGGCAGGCGACAAGCAGTATTTTTATTATGCCAATAAGGTCGGTCAACAAACAGGGAACAAGATTATCATTCTGTGTGAGAATTTATTTGAAACTACCCGCTTCAAATCGGGGTTTTGCGGTATAGAACCTAATTTTGACGGTGAACACACGTATACCTTATCTTTGCGTAACAAGTTTAAACTAGCGGCATATTACGCCAATCAGTATCTGAGAAACCCGGCTTATATCAATTCTTCATTGTTAGATACTCTAGGCGCATATGTCTCATATTATTTTATTCCTCACAATTACTTGAATATATATGAGTACATCAAATGGGATGAACAGGAAGTTGATCGCACACTGATTGATGAATACAACTGGGAAACCGCCTCAGATACTAAATCTACATGGCGCATCGGAGACGGCACCGCTTCTTTTTACAATTATATTTACTACACCATGGCGGGCTTCACCGAAAACGATACTTTTAGAAGCAATCAGATTCGCGAGGGTATGATGACCAGAGAAGACGCGCTGGCTAGGTTGGCATTGGAAAATCAACCCAGGTATGATTCTATCCAATGGTATTGCGATATTATCGGAATCGATTTTGAAACTGCAATGAAGAAAATCAATCTTGCTCCAAAGCTTTATAAAGCGAACGCTTGAAACGAAAAGCATAACAAAATACAAGGGATGCCCCGGTGGATTTATGAACAATAAGCCTGTGAAGTGTTTTGCTCGGATCAATGGTAGAGCGCAATCTGTTTTCTGAGCAAATACTTGAAAGCCTTGCGCGGTCAAATTGGATGTCTTGGACATTTCCTCTCGCACACTTTTCTCTTCTTGTTGAATTTCTAGTCGGTTTATAGATACCCTTTATGTGTTTAGGTCTTTCTCAATCAAACGATATCGGTGTCAGCGCCTTAATTTGAGTTGATCCTTAACTCTGGGTGATCCTTGGTAATACAAATGCTAAAAGCGTCAATTGATCGTCCCGTGTGCTTACGGGTTAGTGCAAGTAACGGTAGTGATGTCCGCTTGATTCTTATCATTACACAATGAACTTGGATCGTGATGTGAACAAACTGTCTAGTGCTTTTAATCGTCTTGGCATCTCGAAAAAATATTCAACCGGAATTCTGTGGAATATCGCGAGTTTTGGGATTATCGCTATCTCTGGCTTGTTGTTGAATTTTGCCGTAGCTTTTTATTATGATGTTGCGATTCTAGGGGTCTTTAATCAGGTCTACGCATTGTATATTTTCCTCTCGCAATTGGCTGTGGGAGGGGTCCACCTTTCTGTTTTAAAAGTGATCGCTCATGCTCAACATGATACGAGACGAGTTGTGGAACTTTTCTCGTCAGGTTTTTTGATTACCTTATTCACCTCGTTGTTTATCTCAATAGCGACTTTTTTGTTAAGAGATTTCTTTGGGAAGGCGTTGGACAGTGAGGGCGTCAGCATCGGGATAGTTTGCGTTGCTCCGGGGTTGCTGTTTTTCTCCTTAAACAAAGTAATACTTGCTTTACTTAATGGTTTGAGTCGAATGAAAGCCTACGCTGTATTTCAGGCGCTTCGTTTTATTTTCATGCTGCTTTTTCTGATCATCTTGGTCAATTTGGATGTTTCGGGCGACAGGATACCTGCTATATTTTCATTGGCGGAATTCTTGTTGTTTATTTTCTTATTTGTGAGTTGCTATAAATATATTGATGTTTACAAATTTATTAGTTGTAAAAACGATCTCTATACTCACGCGGTTTTTGGACTCAAAGCGGCAGGCGGAAATCTGCTTCTAGATATCAATACTCGTATTGATGTGATAGTGCTGGGTTTATTTGCCTCTGATCGCATGGTGGGGATATATAGTTTTGCGGCGTTGGTTGTAGAGGGCTTTTCGCAACTCCCGGTGGTTTTGAGGGCGAATGTGAACCCGTTGATTACACAAAATTTCTATTATCAGAGCAGGGAGACTTTTGTGAAACTCCTGCGGAGAATTAGAAACTTATCCTATGCAGTTCTTATTCCAATAGGAGTCGCGCTTACTTTAGCTTATCCTGTTATTTTCATGGTAAATCCCGATCCGGATATTGCTGCCTCGTGGATGCCGTTAGCTATCCTTATGCTAGGAACATTGCTAGGTATAGGTTATATGCCTCTTTTGATGATTTTTAATCAAATAGGTCGTCCTGAAAGCCAAACAATCCTAATTGCACTGATCTTCTTTACAAACCTAATCCTTAATTTGATACTAGTTCCCCCTTTTGGTATTTTGGGGTCAGCGGTCGGCACAGGTCTAACCTTCGCAATCCAAATATTGTATATTCGTGGATTTTCATTCAAGACAATAGGAATCCGGGTTTGAGTTTGATACACAACGACAAATTGATCCTTCATTAGCGCTTGCTTGCTCAAAATTATGAATTTTACAACTCGACAAACCAAACAGTCGCCCCAAGACTCGCTCGATCCATTTGTAAAGAACATACTCAAATTATCTGCTGGCATGGGTGTAAGTCAGATTCTGATTGTTCTGGCAACTCCATTTATCACGCGTTTATATGATGCTGCAGAGTTTGGCGCATGGTCCATTTTTACTGCTCTTCAGGCTGTTTTGGGAAGCGTTGCTTGCTTTCGGTATGAACTTTCAATCATTACGGCGGAAGACGATGGACAGGCCGCAAACCAGTTAATCATCAGCGTGTTTTTTTCGGCGATCTCAGCGATTATCGTAACACTGGCTCTATTGTTTTGGAGTGATGCTTTTGCGCTTTGGGTCAACGTTCCGGGTTTCCAAAGATATATGTACTTGGTGCCAGTCGTGGTATTGCTTACTGGGATTGGGAACGGGTTGAATTATTGGGCCTCTCGCGCAGGTAATTTTGGGTTGATATCAATCGCCCGATTGTTATCATCGATGGCGACAATTGGCACGCCTTTGATACTGGGCTTTGGCGTCTTCGCTACCGAGTCAGCGCTTATTCTTGGTACATTGTTTGGATGCTTTACCCTGATGTTTGTTCTCGGGATGGAATTACGAAGGACAAAAAGCCTTTTCAAAAGTATAAAAGCGAACAAAATTTGGTATGGGATTATCCGTTTTAAAAAATATCCTTTATACGATATATTAGCAAGCTTACTAAACACATTATCTTGGCAATTGCCATCGTTTATGCTTGCCCGCTATTTTTTGGTCAATACCACTGGCTACTTTGGTCTGGGTATGCGGGTAATCTTCGCGCCTTTTTCATTGGTAGGCACCTCTGTGGCTCAGGCGCTTTTTCAGCAGGCAGAGCAGAAGAGAAAAGAGGGAGATCTTTCCAAGCTGGTTGAAGATATCACTCAAAAACTTATCCTGATTGCGTTGTGTCCAATGCTGATTCTATTAATCTCTGGGGCAGATTTGTTTGCAATAATTTTCGGGTTCAAGTGGTCGGAAGCAGGCGTGTATGCTCAAATTTTGAGCCCGTGGACTTTTTTCGTTTTTATTAGTTCTCCTTTGCATGTCCTTCTTAACACCATGGAAAGGCAGGAAGTTGGATTAGTATTTAATATTGTGTTGGTAGTAACTCGAATTCTCTCCCTTGTTGTTGGAGGCGCGACTGGTGACGCTAGAATTACAATAGGCTTATATGCATTAACAGGAGTAATAGCCTATGGAGGCATAGCGCTTTGGATTATTAACCTGTGTGGTGGGTCGTTGCTAAGAATTTTTAAACAAATTTTGCAAGTTGTGTTATGGACTGTGTTGGCGGTTGGGCTGTTAATAATCGTTAAAATAATTTGGGGATACTCATCCCTAATCGTTTTTCTTGCGAGTGTTCTTATGCTGGCAGCCTATTATATTTTTCTGCTTATTTTAAAACCTCATCTTTGGTTAGATCTGCTCTCTGCTTTTAGCAAGACTCTCAAGAGGTAAGGACTTCAGTATGGTTTTCATGATTTTCGCATCAACAAATCTATGATCGTCATCGTGGATTATGGCGTGGGCAACCTCGGCTCGATCAAGAACATGTTCAAGAAGGCTGGCTTCAAAGCCGAGTCGTCTTCCGACCCAGACGTGATTCGTTCTGCGGAAAAGTTGATTCTGCCTGGCGTCGGCGCGTTCGACGCGGCGATGAGGAAATTTCGGGAGACGGGCTTAGTCCCTGTGGTGGGCGAACTCGTGTTGGAGAAGAAAGTCCCTGTGCTTGGCTTGTGTGTGGGGCTTCAGCTGATGACGAGAGGCTCCGAAGAGGGGACAGAGGCAGGCTTGGGGTGGTTCAACGCGGAGACCGTCCGCTTTAAATTCGACGCGGAACATGCGCATCTCAAAATCCCGCACATGGGTTGGAATGAGATTCACATCAAACGAGGGCATCCGCTGGTGGATGGATTGCCCGCCGACTCGCGCTTTTATTTCGTCCACTCGTATCACGTGGTGGCAAAAGATTCGGAGGCGGTGCTTGCCGAGACGGAATACGGCGTGACCATCCATTCGATCTTGGGCAAGGGCAACATCGTTGGCGCGCAGTTTCATCCTGAGAAGAGTCATAAGTTTGGTTTGCAATTGCTAAAGAATTTTGCGGAGCGTGTGTCGTGATTCGCCCGCGTGTGATTCCGTGCATGTTGTTGAAAGGCGAGGGTCTCGTCAAGACGGTCAAGTTCAAAGATCCGAAATATCTCGGCGACCCGATCAACATCGTGCGCATCTTCAACGACAAGGAAGTGGACGAGTTGATCTTCCTCGACATCCTCGCCACGACCGAAAACCGCCGCCCGAATTTCGAGTTGTTGAAAAAGATCACCAGCGAATGTTTCATGCCTTTGGGTTATGGCGGAGGCATCCGCGATATGGACGACGTGCGGCAATTACTCTCGATCGGCGTGGAAAAATTTGTGTTGAATACCTCGGCGGTGGAAAATCCCTCGCTGGTTCGCCTCGCGGCAGACCATGCGGGGAGCCAGGCGGTGGTCATTTCGATCGACGTGAAGAAAACGCTGTTCGGCAAATACGAGGTCTTCACGCGCGCGGGCAAAAAAGGGACGGGTCTCGACCCCGTGAAGTTTGCCGTTGACATGGAAAAGCAGGGCGCGGGCGAGATCTTCGTCAACTCGATTGACCGCGACGGCACGATGCAAGGCTATGATCTTGATTTGATCCATCGTGTTGCTGATGCGGTGACCGTTCCAGTCGTTGCCTGCGGCGGCGCGGGGAACGTTCAACATTTGGCGGAGGCGGTGAAGGCGGGCGCGTCCGCCGCGGCGGCAGGGAGCATGTTCGTCTTTCAAGGTCCGTTGCGCGGCGTGTTGATCAGCTATCCCGCGCAGGATGAGTTGAAGAGGGTAATGCCGTAATTTCATGTCATTCTGAGGGAGCGCTTTGAGCGACCGAAGAATCTCTTCGCTGAGCGCGGAGACTCTTCGACGCCTGAAGGCGTCTCAGAGTGACATACTGTTGGAGAGTAAATGACTTCTGAGTATCGAATCTGTACGCGTTGCATCATGGACACGACCGACCCCGACATCGTCTTTGACGAGAACGGGGTATGCAATCATTGTCACGACCATGACCGCTTGATGAAACAAAAAGTAGTGACGGGTAAGGCGGGCGAAGAATATTTACAAAAACTCGTCGAGCAGATGAAACGCGATGGACGCGGCAAGCCGTATGATTGTCTCATCGGCGTGAGCGGCGGCGTGGATAGCACGTACGTGGCGTATCTCGTCAAGAAGATGGGACTACGTCCGCTGGCGGTGCACATGGATAACGGCTGGGATTCGGAGCTCGCCGTCAAGAACATCGAAGAGACGCTCAAGCGACTCGGCATTGATCTGCATACCGAAGTGCTGGACTGGGAAGAGTTCAAGAGCCTGCAAGTGGCGTTCCTGAAATCGTCCACACCCGATTCGGAGATCCCCAGCGACCATGCCATCTGGGCGGTGTTGGGCGATCTGGCGGATAAACTCAAAGTGAAATACATCGTCTCGGGCTTCAACGTGCGGACGGAAACGCATTTGCCGCGCGCCTGGTCGCAGGGACATTTCGATTGGAAATACATCCGCAGCGTCAATCAACTTTTCGGGCGCGGCAAACTCAAGACCTTTCCGCATATCGGGTTCTTCACGTACTATCGCCGCCTGCTCACGCATCGCCGCGTGGATATTTTGAACTACATTGATTTCAACAAAGCCGAAGCGATGAAAATTTTGGAGAAGGAGTTGGGTTGGCGTTATTACGGCGGCAAACATTACGAATCGATTTACACGCGGTTTTATCAAGGCTACATCCTGCCTGTGAAGTTCGGCTACGACAAACGTCGTTCGCATCTATCCAGTTTGATCTGTTCGGGCGAGACGACGCGTCCCGCCGCGCTGAGCGAATTAGACAAACCCACGTATCAACCCTCGATGCAAGAGGAAGACCGCGAGTACGTTGTCAAAAAACTCGGGCTCTCTGACGATGAATTTGAATCGATCCTCAACGCGCCGAAGAAAACGTTTTGGGATTACCCGTCGTATGGGCGCATCATCGAAGGTCCCGCGTTGAAATTTTTGTACAATCTCGGGCGTGATTGGTATCGGGCGCGGCAAAAACGCGCGCATCAGGCTGAGGCGTAATGCGGATTGCGTATGTCAGCCTGCATTGGGCGCGCACAAAAGATTCAGGCGTGGGGAAGAAGATTCAGAGTCAACTTGAAATGTGGCGCGCGAGGGGGCACGAAGCGCGGGTGTTCATGCACGCGTCTACGGGCGAGCCAGCCGAAAGGTTGATCGAAGCGGATGTTTATCCGTATGCAGCGCGCGGCAAACTCGTCACCGAGTTCAATCGCATCCGCGCTGCGAGTCGAATGGTTAACGCGGTCGCGGCGTTCAAGCCCGACGTCATTTATTTGCGATATGGAATTTATGTTTTTCCCGCGCATCGTTTGATGAAGATCGCGCCTGTGATCGAAGAGATCAACACGAATGATCTGACGCAACACGAAGATTTGGGCGGATTGTACAGTTTGTATAACCGACTCACACGCGGGATTTTTTTACGCTTCGTGCGCGGACTTGTGACTGTCTCGCGCGAATTGGAAGTTTCTCGCGCCTTTGCCTTTTACCGCAAACCGACGCGCGTCATCGCCAACGGCATCGAGTTGGATTCATTTACGCCGTTGCCCGCGCCGTCGAATCAAACGCCGCGCTTGGTGTTCATCGGCAGTCCTGGTTATCTCTGGCACGGCGTGGACAAACTCGTGGATTTTGCGCGCCGCTTCTCCGATGTGCAACTCGATATCGTCGGTTACGATTCGTTGCCAGAGTTCGAGCCTCTGCCGCCGAATTTGACTCTGCACGGCTATCTTTCATCCGATGAGTATTTGAAAGTGCTCGCCCGCGCGGACGCGGCGATCAGCTCGCTGGCGTTGCATCGCATTCAATTGAACGAGGCTTCGACGTTGAAAAGCCGCGAGTGCCTTGCGCTGGGGCTTCCGCTTGTGGTCGCGTATGAAGACACCGACCTCGGCGAAGCGGGATTCGATTTCCTGTTGAAGATTCCCAACAAAGAGGATAACATTCAGACCCACGGCGAAGCCATCCGTGAGTTTGCTTACCGAATGCGCGGCGTGCGCGCCGACCGCGCCGCGTTGAAAGATCGGATCGACTCGGGGCGCAAGGAAGAACTCCGCTTGAAATTTTTTGAAGAGATCGTTAGAGAAGCGAATGCCAAACACGCGTGAATTGTTTCAGCGCTTGCTCGTCATCGCGCTTGCAACCTTTTTATTGACCACCGCCAGCCTTGAGTTCTACAACATCACGTGGGGGACAGGCGAATGGCTGGGCGAGTTTTCGTTTAAATGGTTTGTCGCATTCGTCCTGTTCGAGTTGTTTTGCATTGCCTGCCTCGAGGGGATTATCCTTGTCTTGTGGCGCAATGAACGGATATCCTCGCTTCTGCAACGGATCGCACGCTTGCGCGCAAAATTTGGCGTTATCCGTTGGACGCTGAGCGCAGTTGTGCTTATCCTTCCGATCTGGATTCTTCAATATACTGCTTGGGGGCTAGTGATTGACCAATACCTGCGTCTGTTGATTTGGGCAGTTTCCGCAATTGTTCTCGGCTTCCTGCTCACACGCTCCGCTGACAAAGCGCTTGAATGGCTCGGATTGTTATCGGCGTTGATTCTGATCTCAGGCGCGGCGGTCTTCATCTTGTCGCTTGGCAACGTGACGAGTTATCCGTTCTCGCTGGGCTGGTCGGAGGGCAACCGCTGGTGGGACTATTCGATCCTGTTCGGACGCAGCATTTACATCTACCCCGAAGACAAACCGATTCCTGTTTTGCTCGATATCGGCAGGCAATTCATCGGCGGGATTCCGTTCCTGCTCCCGAATGTGACGATCTGGCAGGCGCGTCTGTGGGTGGGACTTGTCAATGCCGTGCCATATTTCATTCTCGGGCTGGTCGTGTTCAAGTCAAAGCAGTTCAACCGCTGGCAATGGATTCTAGTTTCGGTGTGGACGATGATCTTCGTTGTTCAAGGACCGATTCACCCGCCGTTGTTGTGGTGCGCGGTCTTCGTCGCGTTCGCGTGGGGCAAGCCGTTGTGGCTGGCAGTTCCGATCATTTTTATGACAAGTTACTTTGCGGAGGTCAGCCGCTACACATGGTTGTTCGCGCCAGGCATGTGGGCGGCGATGCTTGAATTCAGCGGCGTAGAACCCTCTCCCGCTGGGAGAGGGCAGGGTGAGGGTGGAAAACTGAGTCGCGCCGCGTGGGCACGCGCAATTTGGGTCGGCGCGGCAGGCGTACTCGGCGGATATGCCGCGCCGTTCTTCATCCCAACGATTCTTGCCAAGTTTTCTACGAATCTTTCCTCCAGTCTCGGTTCAGGTGTAACGTTGTCCGGCGTCAGTTCGGAAGCGTCGTCACAAGCCTTGCTTTGGTATCGCCTGTTCCCGAACGCCACGTATCGCGAAGGGATTTTGCTCGGCTTGCTCCTCGCGGTCGGACCGTTGATCGCCGTCCTGATTTATTTATCGTCCACGCGACGTTGGATGTTGAACGCTTTGCAGAAACTTGCGATCGTTCTGCCGTTGTTGGCGTTTCTCGTCGTCGGTTTGATCGTCAGCGTGAAGATCGGCGGCGGCGGCGACCTTCACAACATGGACATGTTCATTATCGGCTTGTTATTTGCAGGCGCGCTTGCATGGCACAACGGCGGCGCGCATTGGGTGATCGAAAGCGTCAAATCTCCGTCATGGATTCGGATCGTCATGCTGTTGATGGTCGTAATCCCCGCGTATTACCCGATGCGATTCCTCGCGCCGAATTATGTGGCGGAGGAGGATATGACGTGGGTGATGACTCTCGCCGACATTCCGCCGCAAGGTCCGTTCCCTGAGTTGCTTCCGTATGAACAGGATGCCGATAAAGCGCTCGCGGATATTCAGCGCGCGGTGGAGGAAGCCGCGCCGAACGGCGAGATCCTTTTTATTGACCAGCGCCAATTGCTCACGTTCCGTTACGTCGAAGGTATTCCGCTTGTGCCAGAGTATGACAAGAAAGTTCTTATCAATGAAGCGATGAGCGACAGCGAGGCATATTTCCAATCGTTTTACCGCGATCTCGCCTCGCAACGTTTCTCGCTCATCGTCACCAACCCGTTGCATGAACGCGTGCAAACCGAAGAAGATAATTTCGGCGAGGAGAACAACGCCTGGGTCGAGTGGGTTTCGACTCCCGTGTTATGTTTTTACGAACCGTTGGAGACATTGAAAAAAGTTAGAATTCAACTGCTTATACCCAAGAAAGATATCTCAGCCTGCGCACAATATATTCAACCATAGGAAAAACCCAATGCCCATCCCATTCAACAAACCCACCAACGTCGGCAACGAACTCGAATACATTCAGCAAGCCATTCAATCGTCGCATCTCGCGGGCGATGGAAGCTTCACCAAAAAATCGCACGCCATCCTCGAACAGGCGATGAATGTTCCCAAAGCGTTATTGACGACATCCTGCACACACGCGTTGGAAATGTCCGCGCTTCTGCTTGATTTAAAAGAAGGGGATGAAGTGATCGTCCCTTCGTTCACGTTCGTTTCGACGGTCAACGCCTTTGCCCTTCGGGGAGCGAAAGCGGTCTTTGCCGACGTGCGGCCTGACACGCTTAACCTCGACGAATCCAAGCTGGAAGCCCTCATCACCCCGCGGACGCGCGCCATCGTCGTCGTCCACTACGCGGGCGTCGGCTGTGAAATGGACGCGATCATGGAGATTGCGAATCGTCATAACATCCCAGTGATTGAAGACAACGCCCACGGCTTGTTCGGCAAATACAAAGGCAAGGATCTCGGTACGTTCGGCGTGATGGCGACCCAATCCTTCCACGAGACGAAGAATCTCACGTCGGGGGAGGGAGGCGCGTTGCTCATCAACGACGAGAAATATTTCGAGGATGCCGAAATCCTGCGCGAAAAGGGGACGAACCGCAGTCGTTTCTTCCGCGGACAGGTGGATAAATACACGTGGGTCAATCTCGGTTCGAGTTATCTGCCGTCTGAAATTCTCGCCGCGCATTTGCTTGCCCAACTCGAAAAGCGCGAGGAGATTCAATCCGCGCGCAAGAAGATTTGGGAAACGTACTACAAGGAACTCGCTGATTGGGCGGAGGAGAACCACGTGCAAATGCCGTTCGTCCCCGCGCACTGCGAGCAGACCTATCACATGTTCTACATGCTCTTCCCCACCCTCGAAGCGCGGACAGCCGCCATCGCGCATTTGAAAGCGCGCGGCATCC